>Ga0164290_1000149_pt1 | contig 265736 bp, 272 predicted proteins | sample Micstemetagenome_FD_108782 | JGI IMG/M metagenome (GOLD analysis project Ga0164290, IMG submission 108782) | Contaminated culture microbial community from soil near Moab, Utah, USA - Microcoleus steenstrupii SON62 (Illumina Assembly) | ecosystem: Environmental > Terrestrial > Soil > Soil crust... | reverse complement strand
GTACGCTTCGGAGCTTCGCACGCAGACCCTGGACGCCCGTCCCGATGCCGGCCGGCTTCGGCAGCCATCCTTTCGATGCGGAGGACCTTGCCGATTCGCTCAGGGCATTCGGGCTCTACATGCGGGCGGTGGCGGCGCATCTGTGCCGCCTGTCGTTCCTGCACCGGGGGCAGGCGTCGGACGAGGCCGGCAATGAGGGCGGGGCGATCCATGGCCTGGGCGCCTTCATCGAAAGGCTCGCCATATCCGCCGCCGTTCCGGTCGAGTTCTGCGACACGTCCTGAGGTGCACCGGTCGTGCCCCTCATCGCAGTGTCATCGCAGATGAGATCGGCCTTCCCTCGCACGGGGAGGACAATCGCGCACACCCGTCTTTCCGGGGCCGCGCAGCGGAACCCGGAACCCAGAGCGCCGGGCAAGCAAGCAGTTCATCGACTGTGGCGACCATGTCGGAGCGCAGATCGGGATAATGCACCAGCGTTGGCGCGCTGGATTCCGGGCTCCGCTGCGCGGACCCGGAATGACGGGCAATGAGGGGCAGCGCCCAGCCTTCGAAAGCTCGCGCTGCCCCTCATCCGCCCTTCGGGCACCTGTGCCGGCGCGAGCCTCTTGTCTCGCCCGTCCTTCGGACCCCCGTGAACGGGGAGAGGGAAGCGTCAGGCGGGTCGAGCCGGCTGCTACGGGTCACGTCGCTGTCCCCTGCAAAGCCTGACAGGGCCGCCGAATGGCATGGCGCTTGCTTTGTTTTCCCGGGGGGAAAGGATCAAGGGGCACGTCATGTCAACCACCACTGCTGCGCCCGTCGAGGGCAACACGCTATTTCCGATCGTCCTGTCCATCGTCGCCGCCGCGGCGACCGGTGTGCTTTGGGCCTATGCCAATCCGATCCAGCTCGTCCCGGGCGTGATCCAATGGCGCATCTTCGCGTTTCTCCCGCCGCTGGTGGGCATCCTGCTCGGCTGGAAGAGCGGTTTCATCTGCGGCTATCTCGGCACGATCGTCTGGTCGCTGCTGGCCGGCACGTTCATTCCGGCTCATTCGCTCATCGTCGACGGCATCATGGTCGGCCTGACCGGCCTCGTTCCGGGCCTGATGTTCGACCCGGCGAAGCAGACCTTTGACCGCGCCGTGTTGATCAAAATCGCGGCAGTCTGCCTGATCGTCGGGCTGGTCATGGTGGCGGCGGTCTCCGCCAGCCTCGCCTATCTCGGCATCTTCCCGTTCTGGTGGGCGATGGGCTATCTCGGCCTGTCGGACATCGTCCCGATGCTGATCGGCACGCCGCTGCTCGTCATCCCGGCCTACAAGATGCTGAAGAGCGCCCTGCCCGGGGGCTTCAAGCGCTTCTGAAGCAGGCCGTGCTCACACTTAAGGATGTCACAGTCGGCTTCGGCGCGGCCCCTGTCCTGACAGGCGCCGCGCTGGAGCTGGCGGCGGGCGAGCGGCTGCTGGTCTGCGGCGCGGCGGGGTCCGCCAAGTCGACGCTTCTGTCCGTTGCGTCCGGGATCATCCCGCGCCTCGTCATCCCCGCCCAATTCGCGGGCGAGGTGACGATCGAGGGGCAGCCGGTCGCGCGCATGGCCAAGGATGATCTGTTCGCGCGGATCGGTTTGGTCATGCAGAGCGTCGAAGAGCAGCTGTGGGACCTCGGCGTCGAGGACCTGATCGCCTTTCCGCTGGAGAACCGCGGCGTGGCGCGCCGTGAAATCCGCGCGCGCACCGATGCGCTGCTGACGCGTTTCCATCTCGATGCGCTGCGGGGACGGCGCGTGCTGACGCTTTCGGGCGGCGAGCGCCGCATGGTGGCCATCGCGGCCGCGATGGTGCTGTCGCCGCGCCTGCTGGTGCTCGACGAGCCGACGACCGGGCTCGATCCGGCGGCCCGGCGCAGGCTGACGGATACGCTGGCGGAGACGGTGGAGGCGGGTGCGGCCCTCCTGGTTGCGGAACAGGATCCGGCGGCGTTCGAGGCGATCGCGACATCGGTCCGGTTCCTGGCCGACGGCGCCGTGTCGGAGCGGCTCGCCTTCCGCGATCTGGTTGGCGACGAACGGCCGTGGCGCAGCGCGGGGGTGCTGCCGCCGCGCCGGCGACGGTCGCCGCTCCCGGCGCCCGCTCCCGGGGGCGAGCTTCTCGAGGTGCGCGACGTCACGACGGCACTGTGCCGCGCCGACGGCCAGCCGGTGCTGGACGGGGCCGGCCTGTCGATCCGCGCCGGCGAGGTGGTCGGCCTGATCGGCCGCAACGGGGCCGGCAAGACCACGCTGTTCCAGACCATTCTCGGGCTTGCGCCGATCGCGCGCGGACGCGTCGCGATCGAAGGTGTCGACGCAAGTGGCTGGACCGTGGCGCGACGTGCCCGCAGGGTGGCCTACCTGCCGCAGAACATGCGCCGCATCCTGTTCAACATGACAGTGACGGAGGAGGTGCTCTTCGCCATCACCGCCGGCCGGCCGGGCGACGAGACGGCCCGCGCGACGGCGCAGGCGGCGCTCGACCGCTATGGGCTGGGCGAGTTGGGCGAGGCCAATCCTTTCGCACTGTCGGCGCGCCAGCAGGCGCTGCTGGGGCTCGCCTGCGCCGACGCCACCGGTGCGGCGATCGCGATCCTCGACGAGCCGCTTCTGGCGCGCGACATTGCCGGACGCGCCATGCTCGACCTCTTCATCCGCTCGATGACGGAGGCGGGGCGTGCCGTGATGCTGATCTCGCACGACCTCGACCTCATCGACGAGGTGTCGACGCGCACGCTGCTGCTCGAGGACGGGCGGATCGGCTTCGACGGCACGAGCGCGCAGGCGTGGCGGTGCGCCGCCTTCCACGCGCTGGGCTGGCCGGCGCCGGCCTTCCTGCCGAACGGAATGGCCGCATGAGCCGCGTCCACGACGTCAACTTCTTCGTCAAGCTGGCGGCCGCGTTCGCGATCATGGCCGTCGCCTGGTTTCTGCCCGACTGGCGCAGCTCGCTGCCACTGGCCCTGGTCACGATCGCCCTGCTGGCGGTGTTCCGGGTACCCGGCCTCCGGGCCTATCTGAAGGGCGCGTCGCTGCTGGTGCTGCTGGTGATGGCGAGCTGGATCGTCAACCTGACGATCCAGGGCGAGAGTCTTGCGGATGCGCTGGGGATGTCGCTGTCGATGGCGGCGCGGCTGGTGACCACGACGGCGGTATTCTTCTTCGTGATGGAGACCAGCACGCCAGGATCGATTCTCGCGGCGTCGAGCGCGGCCCGCTTGCCGCCCATCGCGACGCTCGTCCTGTCGCTGACCTTCGGCATCATCCCGATGCTGCGCAACGATTTCGAGCGCATCGCCAACGCGCAGCGCGCCAGGGGCATGGAGATCGACGACGTATCCTTCGTGATGCGACTTCGCTTCGCGCTTGCGCGCGGCGTGCCGTTGCTCATTGAGGCAGTGCGTCTCGCGCATGCGATCTCGCTGTCGCTGTCGATCTACGGCTTCGACCTGTCGCGCAAGCGCACCACGTGGCGCGAGGTCGGGCTTCTCGTCGACCATCGTCTTCCCAGGACCGGACAAACATGACCAACGCACTCTCCCCCGTCACCGACCAGAGCTGGAGCGTCGACGTCGCCGGTCTGACCGTCGAGCTGCCGATCGTTGCGATCAAGCCGGACTTCGCCATCTCGCTGATGATGGTGATCGACCTCGGCGTGCGCTTCGGCGCTCACGTCGGGGCGAGGCTCGCGGAGAAGCTTGCGCCGCTCGAACCGGAGATTGTCGTCGGCGCCGCGACGCTCGGCATCCCCGTCGCGATCGAGGTTACCCGCGCGCTGGGGCTGGACGACTATGTCGTCCTGCAGAAGTCGCCGAAGCTGCACCTCGCCGACGCGCTGAGCCAGACGATCGCTTCGATCACGTCGAAAGGCGAGCAGCGGCTGCTGCTCGACCGCCGTTCGGTGCCGCTGCTCGCAGGCAGGCGCGTGGTGGTGGTCGACGACGTCGTCGCCTCGGGTTCGAGCCTCAAGGGGTCGATTGACCTCGTGCGGGCGGCCGACGGCAACGTGGTGGGCGTGGGCGTCATCCTCACCGAGGCGCGCGATTGGCAGAAGACGCTCGGCGAGGATGCGGGCCTGATCCGCAGCCTCGCCCATATCCCGCAATTCACGCAGACGGATGGAACCTGGACGCCGATCCCGCAGACCTTCCTCTGAGCCTCCGCGGCCTCACATCTCGAAGGTCGCGATCACCGGCACATGGTCGGAGGGGCGGTCCCAGCCGCGGGCGTGGCGCAGGACCTCGATACCCTTGAGCTTCGGCGAGAGGTTGGCGGAGGACCAGATGTGGTCGAGCCGGCGGCCGCGGTCGGAGGCTTCCCAGTCTGCGGCGCGGTAGCTCCACCAGGTGTAGATCTTCTCCGGCTCGGGAACGGCCTGGCGCATCAGGTCGACCCAGCCGCCGCCGGTGCGCATCGATTCCAGGCCGGTGGTCTCGACGGGCGTGTGGCTGACGATCTTGAGCAACTGCTTGTGCGACCAGACGTCGGCTTCGAGCGGCGCGATGTTGAGGTCGCCGACGAGGATCGACGCCGAGGCCTCGCTTTGTTCGGCCGTGACCAGCCGCATCTCCTCGATGAAGTCGAGCTTGTGGCGGAATTTCGGATTGATCTCCGGATCGGGCTCGTCGCCGCCGGCCGGCACATAGAAATTATGCAGCAGGACATTCAGGCCGCCGGCCTGGAAGATCGTCGAGAGGTGGCGGCAATCGCCCTTGGCGCAGAAGTCGCGGCGCTCGACCAGCTCAATCGGCACGCGCGAGATGGTGGCGACGCCGTGATAGCCCTTCTGCCCGCTGATCGCGACATGCGCATATCCGGCGTCATGAAAGGCCTGGTAGGGGAAGAATTCGTCCGGACACTTGATCTCCTGCAGGCACAGGATGTCGGGCGCGTAGCGGCGCAGGAACTCCGTCACCAGCGGCAGGCGCAGGCGAACGGAGTTGATGTTCCAGGTGGCGAGCGAAAACGTCATGGCGGATTCCGGCAAAATCGCGCGGAACCTGCCAGCCGGAGCGGTTCAAGACAAGAAAAGGATGCGCCTGTCCAACGGAAAGCCGCGGACCTCAGCGCTGACCCATCGCCTGGTTCTTGTCGGACACGTCGCGATAGTCGATCTCGAAGAACTTCGGATCGAGCTTGATGCCCGACTGCACGTTGAAGATCATCACCGTGGTGTCCTTGCCCTGGGCGTCGGTAATAGTCCACTGGCGCAGGTCGCTGCTCTTCGGATCGAACATCATGGTGATGCGGGAGTTGCCGAAGACCGACTTGTCGGCGAGCACGATGGTGGTGAGGTCCGGATCCTCGGTGACCTTCTGCACGCGGCTGCCGGAGAGGTCGATCCGCTCGTCGAGTAGCAGCTTCAGCGGGGTCTTGGACAGCGGGTAGAGGTCGGCGGTCTTGAGCTTGGTGTTGCTGATCACGACCGACTTGCCGTCGGCAACGACGCGGTAGGCGGACGGCGCTTCGTAGTTGAAGCGGATCTTGCCCGGGCGCTGGATGAAGAACTTGCCGCCGGTCTTCTCGCCGCGCGGGCCGAACTGGACGAACTCGCCGGCCATGGTCTTGATGCCCGAGAAATGGTCGGCGATCTTCTGGGCGGCCTCCGAGGCGGCATATGCGTTCGCGACCGGAGCCATCGGCGCATGCACGGTTCCCGCCAGACCTGCCACGAGGCCGGCGATCGAGAGGACGGCACCGAGGCGGACCACTTGCCTTGCCGCGCGCTGCGCGAGAGCGAGGCCCTGATTGGGTGCGGTGTTCATCTCTTCCGTCTCCTGTCGTTCGTCAGTGCGGTTAGGATTCCAGTTGGGCTTTAGTTGGGCGCGACTAGGGCAGCCTGCAAGCGGCCGCTCACGCCGCGATCACATCTTGTCCTTTTCGGTCGGCACCAGGATCTCGCGCTTGCCAGCATGGTTGGCGGGACCGACGATGCCTTCCTTCTCCATCTTCTCGATGATCGAGGCGGCGCGGTTGTAGCCGATGCCAAGCCGGCGCTGGATGTAGCTGGTGGAGACCTTCCCGTCCTGCAGCACCACGGCCACGGCCTGGTCGTAGGGATCCTCGGACTCCTCGAACACGCCGGAAACGCCGCCGCCCGCCGAACCGTTCCGGCCGCCGCCATCCTCGTCGTCGTCGCCGTCGTCCTCGGTGATGGCGTCGAGATACTGCGGCACGCCCTGCAGCTTGAGATGGCTGACGACCTTCTCGACCTCGCCGTCGGAGACGAAGGGGCCGTGGACGCGCTGGATTCGGCCACCGCCGGCCATGTAGAGCATGTCGCCCATGCCGAGCAGCTGTTCGGCGCCCTGTTCGCCCAGGATGGTGCGGCTGTCGATCTTGGATGTGACCTGGAAGGACATGCGGGTGGGGAAGTTCGCCTTGATCGTGCCGGTGATGACGTCGACCGACGGGCGCTGGGTGGCCATGATGACGTGGATGCCGGCGGCGCGCGCCATCTGGCCGAGGCGCTGCACCGCGCCTTCGATGTCCTTGCCGGCGACCATCATCAGGTCTGCTACCTCGTCGATGATGACGACGATGAACGGCATCGGCTCGAGATCGAGCTCCTCCGTCTCGTAGATCGCTTCGCCGGTCTGGCGGTCGAAGCCGGTCTGCACCGTGCGCTTGAGCGTCTCGCCCTTGGCCTGGGCCTCGGCGACGCGGAGGTTGAAGCCCTCCTGGTTGCGGACCCCGAGCTTCGCCATCTTGCGATAGCGGTCCTCCATCTCGCGGACGGTCCACTTCAGCGCCACGACGGCCTTCTTCGGCTCGGTGACGACGGGCGTCAGCAGATGCGGGATGCCGTCATAGACCGACAGCTCGACCATCTTGGGGTCGACCATGATCAGGCGGCACTGGTCGGGCGTCATGCGGTAGACCAGCGAAAGGATCATCGTATTGATGGCGACCGACTTGCCTGAGCCGGTGGTGCCGGCGACGAGCACATGCGGCATCTTGGCGATATCGACGGTGACGGCCTCGCCGTTGATCGTCTTGCCGAGCGCCAGCGCCAGCTTGTGCTTCGACTGCTCGAAGTCGCGGCTGGCGAGGATCTCGCGCAGGTAGACGGTCTCGCGCTTGGCGTTGGGCAGCTCGATGCCGATGGCGTTGCGGCCTGGGACGACGGCGACGCGGCAGGCGATCGCGCTCATCGAGCGGGCGATGTCGTCGGCGAGACCGATGACGCGGCTCGACTTGATGCCGGGCGCGGGCTCAAGCTCGTAGAGCGTGACGACCGGGCCGGGGCGGACGTGGATGATCTCGCCCTTGACGCCGAAGTCTTCCAGCACGCCTTCGAGCAGGCGGGCGTTCTGCTCCAGTGCGTCCTTGGAGAGCGCGGGATCCTTGGCGATGTTCTTCGGCTCGGCGAGGAAATGGATCGGCGGCATCTCGTAGCCGTCGCTGGACAGCATGGACGGCTGCGCCTCGCGTTTCGCGCGGGTACCCTGAACAGGTCTGGCCGCGGGCGCTTCGACGCGTACCGCACCCGGGCGGGTGGCCGGCGCCTGGCGCGCGACCGGGGCGGCGATCTCCTCGGGCTCGGCGAACTCCGCCTCGTCGTAGTGTTCCGCGAAATCCTCCTCCGCCTCGAAATGTGCCGGCGCGGCCGGCTGCGCGTCGAAACCGGGTTCGATGCGCTGCGAGGAGCGGACGGGCAGTGCCTCGCGGCGCGCGGTTGCGGCCGGTTCGGCCCGCCGCGCTTCCAACGCGCGGCCGAAGTGGCGGCGGACCCAGGCGCGGCCGGAGAGCCACCAGTGAGCGATGGCGCCGAGCGCCAGCATCCCGCCGCTCTGCTCGTCGTCATCGTCCTCGGCATAGAGCTCGTCGTCCTCCTCGGCCGCCTTGCGCGAAGAGGCGGGGCGGTCCTGTGAGGCGGCCTGCCTGCCGGTGATGCCGGAGGCGAAGGCGAGCAGCCAGAGCGCTGGGCCGGCGAGCACGACCGCGATCAGCATCGCCGCGATGCCGGTCGGATAGCCGCCGAGCGCCAGCGAGGGCAGCTTGAGAACCACGTCGCCGAAGACGCCGCCGAGGCCGGAGGGCAGCGGCCAGCTCGCGGGTGGCTCGATGCAGCCGGTGATGCCCGCCGTCAGGATCGACGCGCCGAGCCATGCCGGTGCGCGCTTCGGCAAGCGGTCGATGCCACGGGCGGAGAGGAGAAGGATGCCCCAGGCGAGCAGCGGCAGCAGCGTGATGAGCGCGCCGAGGCCGAAGAACTGCATGGCGATGTCGGAATAGACTGCGCCCGGATAGCCGAGCGCATTGGTGACCGGATTGTCGGTGGCGTGGCTGAAGGACGGGTCCTGCACGTTCCAGGTCGCCAGCGCGCCGACGCCGGCGGCGGACAGGAGAATGAGGGCGAGGCCTCCCAGTCGCTCCGCCTGCCGGCGTGCAAAGGCCGCTAGGCCTGCGCCACTGTCCATCAGGGCGGAACTGGTCGGGCTGCTGGAGCGCATGGATAACCCCGTCTTGATCACGCGAATGCGCACCGGAATCAGACGGCGCGCAACGTGGACGAACCTATCGACGGGAGGTTAAGGGGCCATTAACCATGCGCCTCACGTTGGGGACCAAGGGCGTGCTTCTCACCCGGGGAGATTATCGGCCGGGCACGCGGCAACACACACGGTTTCCTCCCAGGGAGAGGGGATATGGTCCATTGTTGCGCACGACGCAGTATCCGCCGCCCTGTTGCATCAGATCGCCGCCACTCGTCGTCGCGATGCATTTCGTGTTCACCTCGGTGTATCCCGAAGTACAAGCCGAGAGCGCGACATAGCCGGTCGTCCCGGGCTGGACGACAGTCGATACGGTATTCGTATCCAAGCACTGGAGCGCGGTTGCCTGTGGCGGCGCGAAGTAGCCGAGCACGTCGACGATGTAGTTGACGGCCGTTGTGGACTGGATCGATATCTCGTTGGTGCAGGTGCGGCACGACTTCACGATCATATCGCCGCCCGAGCTGATTCCGGCGGTGTAGAACAGGGAATTGCCGCTCTGGAACGGGGTCCCGGTCTCGAAGATGCGCATCGTGCCCGTTCCGGCGGGACTGACGACGCTCACCCGCACCGAGAAGGCTGCGACGAAGCTCGGAATACCGCAGTTGGTCGAGCCGTCGCCATGTGCATAGGTGCCGTTGCCGCCAAGGCCAGCATAGGAGCTGACGTCTTCGACATCGATTTCGCGCACGGTGCTGGCGATCGTCGGTGTGCTGTTCTGGAGAGAATTCGCAACCCGGCAGCGACCCAACGGGAGCGGCGTGTAGGAAACGTCGGCCGTAGTGGAGCCGATCACCTGCGGTGCCACCGACGAGTTGCCTATGGTCGGTGGCGGCTGCAGCGGGCTGTCCGGAACGTAGCCGTTGAGTGCAGCGTGCATGCCATCAAGCGTCGACATCGTGGTGGCCCGCATCACATTCGATTCATCCGCGATGGCGATGAATTTGGAGAGTTTCGACGACCAGGACGCAACATTGCCTTTCGGGGTTTTCGCCACCTCTTCGCGCCACCTGGCCACGAGGTCGCGGGCGATTGTGGCACGTTGAGCGGTGCCGAGAGCGGATGGCGGGATCGGAGACGTGGTCTGTGCGTGAGAGGAGACAACCGCGGAGAAGGCTCCAACGGCAAAAGCGACAGTTGCGATCAGTCTCATGGTCTTCTCCGACAGGAGTGACAATCTCCGCGCTGCCGCGGGGTCAGGAAAGCACCGTCCGGTTGGCGGGAAAGACGCCAGCGATGCGCCACCAGGTTCGATGACTGCCGAATGGACTATGTAGCAATCACAAGCCTTACGCAAGGTAAGCAAAGCATCGGCAACATGAGTTGAAGCACACACGAGAAAAAGCCCGGCCGGAGCCGGGCTTGAGTTGCGATGGCCGAGGCCATCGTCCGGGAGGACGCCGGCGCGGGCGATGCCGCGCCGGGATGTCTCGACTTACGAGTGGTAGGCCACTTCGCCGTGCGAGGTGAGGTCGAGGCCCTGCTGCTCGGCCTCGACGGTCGGACGCAGGCCGACGATCAGGTCGACGATCTTGTAGAGGATCGCCGAGCCGATGCCGCACCAGACGATGGTGATCAGGACCGCGATGATCTGCGAGTAGACCTGACCGCCCATCGAGACGCCGTCGGCATAGCCGATGCCGCCGAGCGAGGTGGAGGTGAAGATGCCGGTGCCGATAGCGCCGACAATGCCGCCGACGCCGTGGATGCCGAACACGTCGAGCGAGTCGTCATAGCCCATTTTGATCTTCACGACGGCCACGAAGTAGTAGCACACCGCGCTGGCGATCGCGCCGAGGAAGATGGCGCCGACGGGACCGATCAGGCCGGCCGCCGGAGTGACCGCCACGAGGCCGGCGACGACACCCGAAGCCGCGCCGAGCATCGAAGCCTTGCCGCGCATCAGGCCTTCGATGACCACCCAGGCGACGATCGCGCCGGCGGTGGCCGTGAAGGTGTTGATCATCGCGAGCGCCGCGCCGCCATTGGCTTCGAGGTTGGAGCCGGCGTTGAAGCCGAACCAGCCGACGAAGAGGATCGAGGCGCCGACCATGGTCAGCGTCATCGAGTGCGGCGCCATGTTGTCCTTGCCGTAGCCCAGACGCTTGCCGACGAGGATCGAGCCGACGAGGCCCGCGATGCCGGCATTGATGTGCACGACCGTGCCGCCCGCGAAGTCGAGGGCCGCGATACCGCCGGCATGGGCGCCGGTGAAGATCAGGCCGCTGGCATCCCACACCATGTGGGCGATCGGGAAGTAGACGAAGGTCACCCACAGGATGACGAACAGGACCACGGCGCGGAACTTGATGCGCTCGGCGAAGGCGCCGACGATCAGGGCCGGCGTGATGCAGGCGAAGGTCATCTGGAAGGCGATGAAGACATATTCAGGCAGCACGAAGCCGTCCGAGAAGGTCGCCGCGGTGCTGTCGGCAGTGACGCCGGAGAGGAAGACCTTGGCGAATCCGCCGAAGAAGGCACCGGTGCCGCCGCCGAAGGAGAAGGAGTAGCCCCACAGGACCCAGACGATGATGACCACCGCGGTGATCATGGTGCACTGCATCAGCACGGACAGCATGTTCTTGGCGCGCACGAGGCCGCCGTAGAAGAGTGCGAGGCCCGGCAGGATCATGAACAGGACGAGGATGGTGGATACGAGCATCCATGCCGTGTCGCCCTTGTCCATGACGGGCGCGGCCGCCTCGGCCGCGGGGGCAGCCGCCGGCGCGGTTTCCTGTGCGAAGGCGGCGAGGGTGCCCATCGCTCCCAAGGCGAGCGCTCCGAGCGCCGCCGTGCGCGCCATCGGCGCAATTCGTTGCATTATAGTCATGCTTCTCTCCATGAAATCGGGATTGGCGGCTTAGAGCGCGTCGTTGTCGGTTTCGCCCGTGCGGATGCGCACGGCCTGCTCGATCGGGTAGACGAAGATCTTGCCGTCACCGATCTGGCCGGTCTTGGCCGCGCCGGAAATGGCTTCGACGGCCTTCTCCGCCATGTCCGAGCTCACCGCGATCTCGATCTTGAGCTTGGGGAGGAAGCTCACGGCGTATTCCGCGCCGCGATAGATTTCCGTGTGCCCCTTCTGACGCCCATAACCTTTGACTTCGGTGACGGTCAGGCCCTGGATCCCGACGGCGGTCAGCGCTTCGCGAACCTCGTCGAGCTTGAACGGCTTGATGATTGCCATCACGATTTTCATTAGGCTTCACCCTTCACTAGTGCGGGTCCCCCGCGTTTTCGTCCATCGCCGGCGCCCGAAGACGGCGGAGACTGACGCACGAGGATTCAAGGTCCGTGCCAACTGGCGCGGAGGCCGCATAAAACGATGAAATCCTTGTCAATGCGCGCAGCCATCAAAGCTGCCCGCTTTTTGTGCAAGCACGCGCTGCCTAAAAAATAGGCATATATTAAGGAATGCTTACTGCTTCTGCTTGGTTCGCAGGCGGATGAGTCCCTCCTGTGCAACGGAGGCCACCAAAGTGCCGTCGCGCGAGTAGAGTGCGCCGCGGGTGAAACCACGCGAGCCGGAGGTCGAAGGACTGTCCTGGGTGTAGAGTAGCCAGTCGTCGAGCCTGTCCGGGCGGTGGAACCACATGGCGTGGTCAAGGCTCGCGGCCTGGATGTCCGGATCGGCCAGGATCCGCCCGTGTGCGAAGGTCGACGTGTCGAGCAGCGTCATGTCGGACAGGTAAGCGAGGACCGCTGCCTGGACGCGGCGGTCGTCAGCCACCTTCTCCTTGACGCGTACCCAGATGTTCTGGCGCGGATCGAGCTTCTCGCGGCTAGTATAGTGCTCCAGATCCACAGGCCTGAGCTCGATCGGCCGCTCGCGCCGCCAGAAGCGCGCTATGCCGCTCGGTATCCGATCGCCGAACCGCTCGATGATCTCGCGCTGGCTGAGCAGCTGGTCGGGGTCCGGCACGTCGGGCGGCGTCGGCATCTGAAAATCCAGCCCCGCCTCGTCGAGCTGGAAGGAAGCTTCGAACGAGAAGATCGCCTGACCGTGCTGGATCGCCGTTACGCGGCGGGTGGCAAAGGAACTGCCATCGCGCAGCCGCTCGACCTGGTAGATGATGGGTATCGACGGATCGCCCGGCAGCATGAAATAGCAATGCAGGGAGTGCACGTAGCGCTCCTTCTCGACGCAGCGCTGCGCTGCGACCAGGGCCTGTGCGATCACCTGGCCGCCGAACACGCGTTGCCAGGACGTGTCGGGGCTGCGACCACGAAACAGATTGTGTTCCAGCTGCTCGAGTTCGAGAATGGATTGTATCGACTGCGGGTCGGCCGTCATGGGTGCTGCTTCCGCGGGCAAGTGCCCCTACGGGGGCTAAAAAAGGCATTCGGACAGGCGGCGGCGGGATGTCAAGGCCGCTCGACCGTCCGAGGAGGAATGGACATGCCGGAAGTCAAGGAACCAGAGACGGCGCCCGGCACGCGGTTCGACGTGCTGATCGCGGGTGCTGGCTATGTGGGACTGGCGACGGCCGTGGCGATGGTCGCGGCGCGCCCGTCGCTCAGAGTCGCGGTGGTGGATGCCGCCCCGGCGGAGGTGTGGCGCAAGGACGGCCGTTCTTCGGCGATCGCCGCCGCCGCCTGTCGGATGCTCGAGCAGCTCGGTTGCTGGCAAGACATCGAGCCGCAGGCGCAGGCGATCACCGAGATGATTGTGACCGATTCCCGCACCGCCGACCCGGTGCGCCCCGTCTTCCTGACCTTCGGCGGGGAGGTCGCGCCGGGCGAGCCCTTCGCCCACATGGTCGACAACAAGGTGCTCAACGGTGCGCTGCGCAAGCGGGCTGCGACGCTGAGCATCGACATCATCGAGGGCGTGGCGGTGAACCATTTCGAGGCCGGCCCGTCGCATGTCACGGTTGCGCTGGCTGATGGAATCAGCATCGACGCGAAACTGCTCGTCGCCGCCGATGGCGTCCGCTCGAAGCTGCGCGACATGGCCGGCATCAAGACGGTCCACTGGGATTACGGCCAGTCCGGTATCGTCTGCACCGTGGCGCATGAACGATCGCATGGCGGGCGGGCCGAGGAGCATTTCCTGCCGGCTGGACCGTTCGCGATCCTGCCGCTGAAGCCCGACGAGAAGGGCGGCAACCGCTCCTCGATCGTCTGGACCGAGCGCACGGAGGATGCGGACCGGATCGTCGCCGAGGACGACCTCGTCTTCGAGACCGAGCTCGAGCAGCGCTTCGGGCTGAAACTCGGCGAGATCCATGCCGCGGGGCCCAGGAAAGCCTGGCCGCTGGGGCTGACGCTTGCCCGCGCCTTCGTCGCGCCACGCTTCGCACTGGCTGGAGATGCCGCGCACGGCATTCATCCGATCGCAGGGCAGGGGCTGAACCTCGGCTTCCGAGACGCCGCCGCGCTGGCCGAAGTGGTGGTGGAAGCGGACCGGCTCGGACGGGATATCGGCGCGATCGACGTGCTGGAAGAATATGAGCGCTGGCGGCGCTTCGACACGGTGCAGATGGGGGTGACGACCGATGTGCTGAACCGGCTGTTCTCCAACGATTTCGGCCCGTTGCGGGCGCTGCGCGACATCGGGCTCGGGCTCGTCGAGAGGATGCCGCGGATGAAGAGCTTCTTCATAGGCCAGGCCTCGGGCATCAACCCGGGCGCGCCGCGGCTGCTGCGCGGCGAGGCGATCTGATCTTAAAGGAGATCACCGCGAAAGTGTCGTGGAAAGTGCGCGCCGCCGCGCTATGTTGCTTCAATGCCGGAAGACCGGCCGATGATAGCAAGGGAGATCGCGATGGACCGCCACGCTACAGCCGTTTGGAAGGGCAATCTGAAAGAGGGCGCCGGAACGCTCGACACGCAGAGCGGGGCGCTGAAGGCGCTGCCCTATTCGTTCAAGGCGCGCTTTGAGGACGAAAGCGGGACATCGGGGACGAATCCCGAGGAACTGATCGCCGCCGCGCACGCAGGCTGCTTCGCGATGCAGCTGTCGCATTTCCTGGCCGAGAACGGCACGCCGGCCGAGAGCCTGGAGGCCAAGGCCGTGGTGACTTTGGTGCCGGGAACCGGGATTACCGGCAGCGCGCTGACGCTCACGGGCAAGGTGCCGGGCATCGATGCCGCCAAGTTCAAGGAGCTCGCCGAGAAGGCGAAGGCCGGATGCCCGGTATCTAAGGCGCTCGGCGCGATCAACGTGTCGCTGGACGCAAAGCTCGGCTGAGCCGACGACCGGAGGAGACGCAATCGAGCGGCTCCTCCGGTTTTCCTTCGAGGCGATCCGGTCTATCAAACGGCTCCGACGATACGACCCGGAACCGTGTGATGAATCGCGCCGACTATATCGCCAGCCTGTTCACCGGCGCGCCGCAGCACGAGAATTTCGGGCGACTGCGCGAATTCATCCCGGCTGCGGAGATGAGCGTGTCGCCAGAGCCTTACGACTTCCCCGACGGCGCTCCGATCCCGCTGCCGTCGACCTATGTCTACCTTGGCGAACGGCGTTCCACGGAGGATTTGCTCGCCGAGACGGACACGATGGCATTGCTGGTGCTCGAGGACGGTGCCGTGCGCTTCGAGCGCTATGCGGCATTCGGCGGGCGCGGGACGCGCTGGGTGTCGATGTCGGTGGCCAAGAGCTTCATCTCGGCCGCACTCGGCATCGCCGTTGCCGAGGGCGCGATCCGCTCGATCGAGGAGCCTGTCACGGCGTATGTCCCGTCCCTCGCAGGCTCGGCCTATGACGGGGTGCGGATCAAGGACATCCTGCAGATGTCGTCAGGTGCCGGCTGGGACGAGGACTACTCGGACCCCAATTCCGACATCAACCGCTTCGCGAGAGTATCGGCGCAAGGCGGTGCGATGGCCGACTTCGTGCCGACGCTGAAGCGGGCGACCGAGCCGGGGACCGTCTGCCACTACAACAGCATGGACACGCAGGTGCTCGGCATGCTGCTGAAGGCTGCGACGGAGCGGTCGATCGCGGACTACATGCAGGAGAAGCTGTGGCACCTGCTCGGCATGGAGGCGTCGGGTCACTGGCTGATCGACGAGACCGGCATGGAGATGGCCTATGCCTGCCTCAACGCAACCGCGCGCGACTATGCCAAGATCGGCGAGCTCTACCGCCTGGGCGGTGCGTGGCAGGGACGGCAGATCGTGCCCGCCGCATGGGTCGAGGCGTCAGTGACACCCGACGCGCCGCATCTCGCGCCCGGCGTCGTCGATCCGCTGTTCGGCTATGGCTACCAGTGGTGGGTGATCGACGGCAGCGAGGGAGAATACGCCGCCATCGGCGTCTACAACCAGTTCGTCTACGTCAATCCGGCGCGGCGGCTGACCATCGTCAAGCTCTCGGCGAGCCGCCTCTACGGCACGACGAACGACGAGACGTCCTATCGCGAGCACGAGACGATCGCGCTGTTCAGGGCAATTGGCGAGATTGCCGGCTGAAACGAAAAAACCCGGCCGCGAGGCCGGGTTTTTTTGTGTCAGGTGGGGTGAGGGTCGGCTCAGGCCGCCTCTTCCTGCTCGGCGTCGAGATCGGCGTCGCCATCGGCTTCCGCCTCGTTGGCGGCCTTGGCGCCGCGCTTCGGGCCCTTGTTCAGGTTGGTCTCGATCAGGCGCACGGCCTCAGTCTCGGACATCTTGTTCACGGCCGCGATCTCGCGGGCCATGCGGTCGAGCGCGGCCTCGTAGAGCTGGCGTTCGGAATAGGACTGTTCCGGCTGGTTGTCGGCGCGGTAGAGGTCGCGCACCACCTCGGAGATCGAGATCAGGTCGCCGGAATTGATCTTCGCGTCATATTCCTGCGCGCGGCGCGACCACATGGTGCGCTTCACGCGGGCGCGGCCCTGCACGACCTTGAGCGCGCGGTCGACATAGTCGGTCTCGGACAGCTTGCGCATGCCGATGGAGGTCGCCTTGGCGACCGGAACCTTCAGGCGCATCTTGTCTTTCTGAAAATCGATGACGAAGAGCTCAAGCTTGTGGCCCGCGACTTCCTGCTCGTCGATCGAGACGATCTGGCCGACGCCATGCGCGGGATAGACGATGAATTCGCCGGTCTTGAAACCGTTGCGGGCTGCCGAAGTCTTCTTCTGCGGGATTGCCATTACGCTTCAAACTCCTGTTCGTGCCGCCGGAACGAGCCGGAAGGCAACATGCTGCAGCCCAGGCGCGGGCCATGCGCTATGCGGGACATGGGGAGAACGGCTTCGGAAACAAAGCAGCGTCACGCGCAAAGACGACGCGCCGCGCGCGGATCGCCTTGGTCCGAATTCAGTTCAAACCTTTCGATGATTCAGGCTCACCGCCATGAAGAGACGTCGTGTCACCGGCATGTGGAGAAGCGTGTAACATAATTTCGTGTCGAAATCAACAATTTGCCGCATGCGCGAAGTCGCCGCGGCCGTTTCCGGCACGGTAAAGGTTAATCGGATCGATGCATATCAGGCGAGTTCAGTCGCCTTTGCCGGGTTCGGGCGAGAAGTATTTCTCGAATTTGCCCTCGACGCCGTCGAATTCCTTTGCGTCATCCGGCGCCTCGCCCTTCTGGGTGATGTTCGGCCAGGACGAGGCGTATTCCGTGTTGATCTTGAGCCACTTGTCGAGGCCGGGCTCAGTGTCCGGACGTATCGCGTCGGCCGGGCATTCCGGCTCGCACACGCCACAGTCGATGCACTCATCCGGATGGATGACGAGCATGTTCTCGCCTTCGTAGAAACAGTCGACCGGACAGACCTCGACGCAGTCCATGTACTTGCACTTGATGCAATTGTCGGTGACGACATAGGTCATCGGATCGGCTCCGGAACTCCATCGCATCCTGCCCGGGAGCCTGCCGTTCCCAGGCCGATGCGATGGTCTCAAATTCTCAAGCATCCTTCGCGCGGCCAACGGGACGCGCGGGGCTCTAGGCCGGTTGGGTAACGGCTTTGACATGGCCGTGCAAGGGGCGCTTTGCCGCGCAGGCGGGCCGGCGAGAAATGGAATTCCAAGGCCGGCAGGCGCGAGGGTCAGTCCTGATCGTAGCGCAGCCTGTCGGTCAGCCGGCGGTCGCGCTTGGTGGGGCGGCCGCTGCCGGGCTCGCGCTCGGCGGTCACCACCTGCTCTTCCCGTGGCGCGGGCGGCGGAGTGAGGTCTTCATAGAGCGTCCGAGCCTCCTCGGCCGGCCCGCGTCGCGTGCCGGCCGACAGGACGCGATAGACGAGAATCCTGCGCTCCAGCGTGACCGTGATGCCGTCGCCTGGTTTCACGGTGGCCGAGGGCTGGTCGACCTTGAGCGAATTGATGCGCACGCCGCCGGACTGGACCAGCTTCGCGGCGAGCGAGCGCGATTTCACCACCCGCGCGAAGAACAGCCATTTGTCGATGCGCTGGCTGCCGGCAACCGCCATGACCTACTTGCGAAGCTGGTCGCGCAACGCGGCGAGCTTGGCGAAGGGCGAGTCCGGATCGATACGCGCCGGCTTCTCCTCGCGGGGGCGGTTCTGGTGCTCGAACTTGCGCTCGGGCCGGTCCTCGCGACGCTTGCCCTCGTGGTGCTTTCCGTCCTGGCGGTTGCGGTTGCGATTGTCGCGCTCGCCTTCCGGGCGCGGTTTGCGCTGGAACTGCGGATCGTCGGCGCGCCACAGAACCTTAGGCTCCTTCGGCGCGCCGTCTTCCGGCTTGGCGCCCTTGTTTCCGCGGCCGCGATCGCGGCGGCCCTGCGGCTGACCGTTGCGGTCGCCCTGGCGCTGGTGGCGGAAGCGGTTCTCGTTGCGGGCCGGTCGCCACAGCAGCACGATCTTCGGCTCTTCAGGCTCGACAGGGGTGGTATCGGCTGCAGGAACGTCCTGCGCGACCGAGGGTTCGGACGATGCCGGAGCCTCGGCTTCGGACGCCGCTTCGACGACCACCGGAGCGACAGCCTCCGCCGCGATCTCTGACGGCTCTTCGGCGGAGACCTCCTCGGCGGCGACATTATCCTCGGCCTCGAGCGCCTCCTCGACGGCTACCGGAGCAATCGCCTCGGCGGCAAGGTCGGCGCCGGCCAGCGGGCCGGCCTCCATCTCTTCGACCACGGCCTGCGGCACGTCGGCCGCATCAGCCGAGACAGGCGCGGTTTCCGCGTCCTCGGGGACTGGCTCTGTCGTCGCATCGGCCGCAGAGGCGGCTTCGGCGGCTCTCGCCGCTTCCGCTGCGGCATGCGCCTCCGCCCTGAGCCTGGCGGCCTCCGCCGCATCGGCATCGAGCTTCGCAATACGCCCGGCGACCTCGGCCTGCGGCTTCGGCTCGGCACGGTAGCCGAGCGCCTTTAGAATCTCTTCCATGTCAGTCGCGGTGGCGCCGAGGATCGACATCATCGGCGGCGTGACGAGGAAGGCGTTGCCGTCATAGGCGCCGTCTGGGCGCGATGCCGCGCCGGGCTTCCAGGCGAGCGCGGGACGAATGAGATCGGCAACGCGTTCAAGGATGTCGACGCGGACCGCGCGGCGGCCGAGGATGCGGAAACCGGCGAGCTTGTAGAACTCGCGGTCGAACTGCTGGTCCACCACCACGGAGGTGCGGCCTGTGGCGAGCGCGTTGACCGGGTCGCCAAAACCGGGCTTGTCCTTGCCGTCGTTCTTGAGCGCCCACAGCAAGGTCAGGAGACCGGCCGGGGCGGGCTTGAGCAGCGCGGGCAGGAAGATGTGATAGGCGCCGAAGCGCACCCCGAGACGGCGCAGCGCTGCGCGCGAATCCTGCTCGAGCGACTTCATCTCGTCGGCGACGTCGCGACGGTTGAGCAGACCGAAGCTCTCGACCAGGCGATAGGCAAGGCCGCGCGCGATGCCGGTGAGCTGGTCGGCGGCCTTGAGGTCGACGAGCGGCTTGAGCAGCGATTCGATCTGCCAGGCGACGAAGCGCTCGGCGCGCGCGGCGACCTTGTCGCGGGCAGGCCCGGTGAGCTGTTCGTCCGCCAGGAGGATGACGCGCGGCTTCAGCGCGTCCTCGCCCTCGGCCAGCGTGCCGATGGGCTGGCCGAGCCAGCGCAGCGTGCCGTCGTTGCCGAGCGCAAGGTCGCCGTTGGCGCAGGCCGAGAAGCGTTCGGCGCGCGTCTCGAACTCGGTCGCTAGCGCTTTCTGCGCGGCGGCGCGCACGGCCTTCGCGTCCTCGCCGCCGGCGGAACTGTCGGCGGTGAAGCGGAACCCCTGCAGTTCCCCGACATGGTGCCCTTCGACGGAGACCTCTCCGGTTGGGCTGATTTCGGCTTCGAGCATCGTATTTTCTCTAAGGCGCCTCATGAGCACGGATGTCCTGCGGTCTACGAAGCGTTTCGTCAACCGGTCATGAAGCGCGTCCGACAGTCTGTCTTCGATCTCGCGCGTTTTTTCCTGCCAGTGTGCCGGATCGGCAAGCCAGCCAGGCCGGTGCGAGACGAAGGTCCAGGTGCGGATCTGGGCGATGCGGTGGGAGAGCGTATCGATGTCGCCCTCGACGGAATCGGCACGGCGCACCTGCTCGGCCATGTAGGCCTCGTCTACATGGCCGCGCTCGGCGAGGTCGACGTAGATCGAGCCGATGAGGTCGGCATGCTGGGCGGGCGCGATGCGACGGTAGTCGGGCAAGGCACAGGCGTCCCACAAAAGCGCGACGCGCTCCGGACGAGTGGCCAGGTCGCGGATCATCGGATCGCGGGCTAGATATTCGAGTGCCTTCTGGTCGACGGCCGGCAGAGCCTTGGTCAGTCCGTCGACCATCGGCAGGGTCTCGATCGAGCGGCGCAGAGCCTCCAGGCTCGCGAAATCGAAGTCGGGCGTGCGCCACTGCATGACGCGGACGGGGTCGAATTCGTGGCCTTCGATCTTTTCGATCAACTCCTCGTCGAATGGGATCACCTGGCCGGTGACGCCGAAGGTGCCGTCGCGGACGTGGCGGCCGGCGCGACCCGCGATCTGGCCGATCTCGGCGGCGGTGAGCTCGCGGTACTGGTAGCCGTCGAACTTGCGGTTCTGGGCAAAGGCGACGTGGTCGACGTCGAGGTTGAGGCCCATGCCGATGGCGTCGGTGGCGACGAGGAAGTCGACGTCTCCCGACTGGTAGATCTCGACCTGCTTGTTGCGGGTGCGCGGCGACAGCGCGCCGAGCACGACTGCGACGCCGCCGCGCTGGCGGCGGATCAGCTCGCCGATGGCATAGACTTCTTCCGACGAGAAGGCGACGATGGCGGAGCGGCGCGGGAGGCGGGTGATCTTCTTCTGGCCGGCATATTCGAGCCGTGACATGCGCGGCCGCGTGACCACCGACAGGCCGCGCAGCGTGTGCTCCAGGATGCCGCGCATCGTGCCGGCGCCGAGAAGGAGCGTCTCGTCGCGGCCGCGCAGATGGAGGATACGGTCGGTGAAGATGTGCCCGCGCTCCAGGTCGCCGGCGAGCTGCACCTCGTCGATCGCAACGAAGGCGGCATTGGTCTGACGCGGCAGGGCTTCGACGGTGCAGACGGAATAGCGCGCGCCGGGCGGCAGGATCTTCTCCTCGCCGGTGACGAGGGAAACGTTGGCGAGGCCGACCTTGTCGGCGACGCGTTGGTAGACTTCGCGCGCGAGCAGCCTCAGCGGCAGGCCGATGATGCCGGAGGGATGCGCCACCATGCGCTCGATGGCGAGATGCGTCTTGCCGGTGTTGGTCGGGCCGAGCACGGCGGTGACGCCGCGTCCGGACAGGATCATCGCATCTTTCGGTCGGGGCTGGACATTCATAGGTCGGACGGCCTTTGGCGCACCGTGGAAAGCCTGTGCGGCACAGCCGGCGGGGGAACCGACTGGCATCAATATAGGGCAGCAAGGGCATTGCACAACGGCGCGGGCGCCGGCGGCTTGTTCCGCTGCTGCGGCGCGACATTAACAACCGGAACGAGTCTGGAACGAATCAGCGACGAATCACTGACTCGCCAAGATTCATGTTCTGTTCACCGCAAGATATTGATTTGAATCGTGATTTTTCACCACATGCTGAATCGCTCCGCTCGCTGGCCCGGCGGTGGAACAGGCGCGCGTTAACCTTTCACGCAGCGGGCGGCGGATGCGTCTTCCGAGGGCGTTCCGCCTGCGGTCAAGTTTATGGAATCGTTAGTCTATCTTAACCGGATATGACGCTGCCGCGGGCCCTGATGACGATCTGGGTTAACGATCCGGCCAAAGCCGGAACGAATCGGCGACGAATCAGCTTCCATGCAGAGTTTCCGGTCCGTTCACCGCAACATCTGGTGGGTTGCGATAAGTGCGGTCACAAACGGGGTCGTTTTCGACCGGTTGCAACCTATCCGATTCCGACGCGGTGTTAACCATGCTGCGCCGAAACGGGACAGCGAAAGACATTTGCAGGGCCTTCCACAAGCTTGTTGGGGGATTGCAAACCAAGGCTGACAATCCGGCTTGCCGTCGGGTCAAAACCATGACTCTTTTTGAAGCAGCCGCTCGGCCCTCGCGCGGCCGGCCGGCGCGCGCCGGTCCATATCGCGATTTGCTCCTATGGAGGGGTCCATGCAAAAGCGTCTCTTCGCCGAATTCCTCGGCACGTTCTGGCTTGTGTTCGGCGGCTGCGGCAGCGCCGTTCTCGCCGCTGCGTTTCCGGATGTTGGTATCGGTCTACTTGGCGTGTCGCTCGCCTTCGGCCTCACCGTGCTGACGATGGCCTATGCCGTCGGCGGCATCTCGGGCGGTCACTTCAATCCGGCCGTTTCCGTCGGTCTCCTGACCGCTGGCCGCTTCCCGGCGAAGGACCTGATCCCCTATGTGATCGCACAGCTCGTCGGCGCGGTGGTCGCGGCAGCGGTGCTCTACTTCATCGTCAGCGGCAAGGCGGACTTCGCCGGCGTTGGCGGCTTCGCGTCCAACGGCTACGGCGAATTCTCGCCCGGAAAGTTCTCGCTGGGTGCCGCATTGGTCATGGAAGTCGTGATGACCTTCATCTTCCTGATGATCATCCTCGGCGCCACCACCGGCCGGGTTCCGGCAGGCTTCGCACCGATCGCGATCGGCCTCGGACTGACGCTGATTCACCTGGTGTCGATCCCGGTGACCAACACGTCGGTCAACCCCGCCCGCTCCACCGGCGTGGCGCTGTTCGCCGAAACCCCCGCGCTGTCACAGCTCTGGCTGTTCTGGGTCGCCCCGATCGTCGGCGCGGCCATCGCCGGCATCGTGCACAAGGCCGTCTTCGGCGACGATTGATAAAAGCGCCGGCGCGTCGCCTGAACGGGTGGCGCGCCGCTGCGCGATTTGGCACATTCCGCTCCGCAGACAGGAGCCAGCCATGCAGTTCATCACCTCCCGCGAAGAGCTTCGCAGCGTCTATAAACCCGCAAGCGAAGGATCGCTGCGCAAGGAACTCAAGGCGCTCGACAGCCACGCCGCCTCCTTCATCGGCCGCAGCCCCTTCGTGCTGATCGGCACCACGGATGGCAAGGGCCATGCGGACGTGACGCCCAAGGGCGACCGGCCCGGCTTCGTTGCCGTGCTCGACAGCCGCACCATCGCGATCCCCGACCGGCCGGGAAACAATCGTCTCGACACGCTGGAAAACCTGCTTGAGGAGCCGGCGATCGGGCTTCTGTTCCTCATTCCTGGCATGGACGAGACGCTGCGCATCAACGGCAAGGCGAAGATCACGGCGGACGATGCGCTTCGCGCCCGGTTCGAGGTCGACGGCAAGCTGCCGCAGGCGGTGATCGTGGTCACGGTCGAAGCCACCTACATGCACTGCGCCAAGGCGTTCATGCGCTCGCAGCTCTGGCATCCCGAGAGCTGGCCCGACCGGAAGTCGCTGCCGACGCTCGGCCAGATCCTCAAGGACCAGCTCGCTCTGGACCAGTCGGCCGAGGCGATGGACCTCTGGCTCGACGATGCCTATGCAAATTCGATGTGGTGACGTAGCGGCGTCAAGGCAACGGTTCAGAAAACCTTAACCGAGCCATGCGCCGAGCGCATTGCTGCACTGCAGCAATTTCCAATTCCATTGTGCAGTGCCATATGAGATCGTGAACGCATACGGGAGGAACGACGCATGGGCCGAGGTGGCCCATTATGCAAGGAACCGTATCATGATCCTCAACGATCTCATTGCGCGCGCGCAGAACCGGATCGAGAAGCAGCGCCGCTACAACCGCGCCGTCGCGGAAATCAACGCGCTGTCGAACCGCGACCTGTCCGACATGCGCGCCGACCGCTCGGAACTTCTGCACTGGGCCCGCAGGGACATCCTCGGCTGATCGCCGAGGATCGCGGCACGCCTGGCGCCTCGCTCAGGTGATGTACTGGCCGCCATTGGCGGTAAGCGTCGAGCCGGTGATGAAGCCTGCCTCGTCCGAGGCGAGGAACACCACGCAACGCGCGATCTCCGCCGGTTCGCCCAGTCGTCCGACCGGGATCTGGGCGATAATCGATTCGCGCACCTTTTCCGGCACCGCCATCACCATGTCGGTGCCGATGTAGCCGGGGGCGATGACGTTGACCGTGATACCGGCCTTGGCGCCTTCCTGCGCCAGCGCCTTGGTGAAGCCGATGTCGCCCGCCTTGGCCGCCGAGTAGTTCGCCTGGCCCATCTGGCCCTTCTGGCCGTTGATCGAGGAAATGGTGATGACGCGGCCGAACTTGCGGTCGCGCATGCCGCTCCACACCGGATGCGTCATGTTGAAGGCGCCGTTGAGGTTGGTGTTGATCACCTCGCTCCATTGCTCGCGGGTCATGCGATGGAACATCGCGTCGCGCGTGATGCCAGCATTGTTCACCAGCACCTCGACCGGGCCGAGATCGGCCTCGACCTTTGCGATGCCGGCGACGCAGGCGTCATAGTCGGCGACCGACCATTTGTAGACCGGGATGCCTGTCTCGGTGGTGAAGGCGGAAGCCGCCTCGTCATTGCCGGCATAGTTCGCCGCGACCTTGTAGCCGGCATCCCTGAGCGCGATCGAGATCGCCGCCCCGATGCCGCGAGAGCCGCCCGTGACCAGTGCTACACGTGCCATGTGGTATTCCTCCCCTCGTTATGGGGACAGTAGGGCAATAAGGCAGGGGAGTGTGAGAGCTTGTTCTTTTCCCTACTGCCTTACTCCCCTATTGCCCTACTCCCTTAATTCATCGCTTCGACGCACATCGCGACGCCCATGCCGCCGCCGATGCAGAGCGTGGCGAGGCCCTTCTTGGCGCCGCGGCGGCGCATTTCGTAGACCAGCGTGTTGAAGATGCGCGCGCCGGAGGCGCCGATCGGGTGGCCGATGGCGATGGCGCCGCCGTTGACGTTGACGATCGACGGATCCCAGCCGAGGCTCTTGTTGACCGCGCAGGCCTGCGCGGCGAAGGCTTCGTTCGCCTCGACGAGATCGAGGTCGCCGACCGACCAGCCGGCCTTTTCGAGCGCCTTCTTCGAGGCCGGGATCGGCCCGGTGCCCATGATGGAGGGGTCGACGCCGGCGGTCGCCCAGGAGGCGATGCGTGCGAGCGGGGTGATGCCGCGGCGCTTCGCCTCGTCTTCGGTCATGAGAAGCACCGCAGCGGCGCCGTCATTGAGGCCCGAGGCGTTGGCGGCGGTGACCGTGCCTTCCTTGTCGAAGGCGGGCTTCAGCTTCTGCATGGCGTCGATGGTCGCGCCGTGGCGGATATATTCGTCGCTGTCGACGATCGTATCGCCCTTGCGGCCCTTGAGCGTAACGGCGACGATCTCGTCCTTGAACTTGCCCGCCTTCTGCGCGGCCTCGGCCTTGTTCTTCGAGCCAAGCGCGAACTCGTCCTGCGCCTCGCGGGTGATCTGGAACTGGCGGGCGACGTTCTCGGCCGTGTTGCCCATGTGATAGCCGTTGAAGGCGTCCCACAGGCCGTCCTTGATCATCGTGTCGATCAGCTTGAGGTCGCCCATCTTGGTGCCGGCGCGCAGGTGCTGCGCATGCGGCGAGAGCGACATGGATTCCTGTCCGCCGGCGACGATGACCTTGGCGTCGCCATTGGCGATCTGCTGCATGCCGACGGCGATCGTGCGCAGGCCCGAGCCGCAGACCTGGTTGAGGACCCAGGCAGTCGTCTCGATCGGCAGGCCGGCCGCGATCGAGGCCTGGCGGGCCGGGTTCTGGCCCGCGGCGGCGGTTAGCACCTGGCCGAGGATGACTTCGTCGACTTCCTTCGCATCCACGCCGGCGCGCGCCAGGACTTCCTTGATTACGACGGCGCCGAGCTCGTGCGCGGGAGTCGCGGCGAACGAGCCATTGAACGAGCCGACCGGAGTGCGGGCGGCGGAGGCGATGACGATGGAGGGGGAAGCAGACATCAGGAATCTCCGAGGAACCGGCGTCCCAAGCAGACGCCGCAGGATCGCGACTTTCTTGCCCTTTCCGCCCCCTGAGTCAAACCGGAAAATGGTCGCGCCGGCGCTCCACGACGAAGGTCGAAAGGGAGTTTGCCTTTGCGCTCTGGCACTTGCCGCACCGCATGACGTGCTTATGCAGTGCACAAACTGCTTTCATTTGGTCCGGAATTGCGCATATCCTCTGTGCAGCAATTGAGCGCAGCTGGCTGGCCACGCAAGGGGTCGGCCATATCGGGAGGGCCTCGATGCCCGTTAAGGACGAGTCGGTCGTCATCAAGAAATACGCAAACCGCCGCCTGTACAATACAGGCACCAGCACCTACGTGACGCTCGAAGACCTCGCCGAAATGGTCAAGAAGGGCGAGGACTTCAACGTGCAGGACGCCAAGACCGGCGAGGACATCACCCATCCGGTCCTGACCCAGATCATCTTCGAGCTGGAGAACAAGGACGGCCAGAACATGCTGCCGATCCCGTTCCTGCGCCAGCTTATCGCCTTCTACGGCGACCAGATGCAGATGATCGTGCCGAGCTTTCTCGAGCAGTCGATGATCGCCTTCTCCAAGGAGCAGGAGCGGTTCCGCGAACAGATGACGTCCGCCTTCGGCAAATCGCCGATCGACTTCATGAGCATGCCAACCTCGATGAAGGCGATTGAGGAGCAGACGCGGCGGAACATGGAGATGTTCCAGAACGCGATGAAGATGTTCACCGCCTTCCCGGCGGCCGGCACCACCGCGCCCGAGCCTGAGGAAGCGCCGAAGCCGCGCAAGGCGGCTGAGAAGACCGATGAGCTTGCCGAGCTGAAGGACCAGATCGCAGCGATGCAGCGAAAGCTGGAGCAGCTGGGGAAGTAGCGAGGTAGTTGCTCCGCGCCCTTCTCCCACAAGGGGACAAGGACGCCGGCTCACCATCCCATCGCGCAGCCGTCCTTGCGCGGGTCGGAGCCGCCGACCAGGAAGCCGTTCTCTTCATCGATGACGATCATCTGGCCGCCCCCATGCGGCCGCGCCGCGTCGCGGAGCTGGTGGCCGCGGGCGCGCATCCCTTCGCGGACGGCGGCGGAAATGCCGACTTCGGCGTCGAGCACGCCGTCCTCACCCCAGAACAGGCGCGGATGGTCGATTGCGGCCTGCGGGTCCATGCCGTGGTCGATGAGGTTGGAGAAGACGTGGGCATGGCCCATCGGCTGGAAGTCGCCGCCCATGACGCCGAAGGAGGCAAAGGCACGGCCGTCTTTCGTCGCCATGGCAGGGATAATGGTGTGCAGCGGGCGCTTGCGCGGGCCGATCTCGTTGGGATGGCCCTCGATCAGGTTGAAGCAGGCGCCGCGGTTCTGCAGCGCGATACCGGAGACCGGCGCCACCACGCGCGAGCCGAAGGCGTCGTAGGTCGAGTTGATGAAGGAGACGGCGCGGCGATCGCGGTCGACCACGGAAAGATAGACCGTGTCCGAGGACGGGTTCTTCGGGAAGGCGACGGCCGGGTTGCGCCGCGCAGGGTCAAACTGCCGCGCCAGCTGCCGCGTGAAGCCGTCCGCCAGGACGGTCTCGACCGCGACCTTCATCGTGGCGGGATCTGAGACCTCGCGGTGCAGCACTGAATAGGCGATGCGGCCCGCCTCGATCTCGAGATGGTAGCGCTCCGCGCTGTCGGGCGGCAGGTGTTCGACGCCGAGTTCGCGCATCAGGTTGAGCATGATCAGCGCGGTGATGCCCTGTCCGTTCGGCGGGATCTCCAGCACGTCGTAGCCCCGATAACGCGTCGAGATCGGCGTCACCCAGTCGGCGGCGACTGCGGCCAGATCCTCCTCGGCGAGATAGCCACCCTTGGCCTGCACGACGGCGGCCATCTCGGCGGCGATCGGTCCCTCATAGAAGGCGCGAGAACCTTTGGCGGCAATCGCACGCAGCGTTGCTCCCAGCGCCGGCTGGCGGTGTCGGGCGCCGGCAACCGGAGAGCGGCCGTCGACCAGGTAGTGTATCGAACCACCCTCGTCGGCCGACAGGGCGTCGACCTGCCTCGCCCAGTCCCACGCCACGCGGGCGTGGATCGGGTAGCCCTCCTCGGCGTAGCGGATGGCATCCGCGAAGAGCGCGTCGAAGCCCCGGGTGCCGAAGCGGGCAAGCAGCGTCTCCCACGCCTTGATCGCTCCGGGCACGGTGATCGAGAGTGGGCCGTATTCGGGAATCTCTGTCAGGCCGCGGGCTCTATAGGCTTCAGCCGTCGCGCCCGCGGGCGCACGGCCGGAGCCGTTGAGCCCGTGCACGGAACCGTCCGGCTCGACCAGGATGACGAAACAGTCGCCGCCGATGCCGGTCATGTGCGGCTCGACCACGGTGAGCACGGCGGACGCCGCGACCGCCGCGTCGACCGCGTTGCCGCCGGATTTCAGGACATCGATCGCCGCTGCGGTGGCAAGCGGATGCGACGTCGCGGCCATGCCGTTCCCGGCGATGACGGGCGAGCGGCCGGGGCGCTGGAAGTCGCGCATCGTCTCAGCGGAAGTTCACGTCGCGCCCGGCCGAGCGGATCGAGACAGAGAAGCCTGCGAGCACGTCGACCAGTGCGATCATCATCAGCGTGAAGAACACGGAGTGCGCGGCTCCCGGCACCAGCAGGAACTCGACCAGGAAGGCGACGAAGACGAAAGTCGAGAGCAGGTGGTCGATGACCGAGGCATTGGAGGTCCGCGTCGACTTCATGATCTCGATGAACAGGAAGAACAAGCCGATCAGCACCATCAGGTCGCCGAGCGTCATCGACCAGGTGCCGCCAGACATCATTCGGACCGAGAACAGTACCTGTGCCCAGGGATCTGCTCCGCCGCCGAACAGGCCGACGAGGCCCATATTGTAGAGAACGAACGGGACGACGATGAGGGGAATGCTGCCGATCATGCGATCCTCCGCCAAGGCTTCAGCCGCTTGTAGAGCGGTCCCGCCCCGCCGCGTCAAGCGCGCATGCAAAAAGGCCGGCGCAAGCGCCGGCCCTTCGATGGATCGTCAAGCCCCGAAGGGCGCCGATCAGCTTTCCTTGGGCTCGAGAACCTGGCGGCCGCGATACATGCCGGTCTTCAGGTCGATGTGATGCGGGCGGCGCATCTCACCGGAATTCTTGTCCTCGACATAGGTCGGGGCCTTCAGCGCATCGGCCGAGCGGCGCATGCCGCGCTTTGACGGGGAGGTCTTTCGTTTAGGAACTGCCATTGTACTGCTCCGGGCGTCTCACAAGCCGGGGAACCCGAAATCCGGGCATCGCACACGGCGGTTGATTGAAAGTCGCGTGCCTATACACGCCCGACCGGGTTTTGGCCAGTCCCGGCCGGCAAAAAAGCGATTCGCCGCAGGCGGCTGCCCGCGGCGGTCGCGTCAATGCTTCGTCTTGGCCCGGCGCGCGAGCATGTTGAGCGCCTCGACGAGGGCCGAGAAGCCCATTGCGGCGTAGATGTAGCCCTTGGGCACGTGGAAGCCGAAGCCGTCTGCGATCAGCGTCATGCCGATCATAAGCAGGAAGCCCAGCGCCAGCATGACGATGGTCGGGTTCTTGGCGATGAACTTCGACAATGGCTCGGCGGCGAGCAGCATCACGGTCACGGCGCAGATCACGGCGATATACATGATCGCGATGTGGTCGGTCATGCCGACGGCGGTGATGATCGAGTCGATCGAAAAGACGAGGTCGAGCAGCAGGATCTGGAAGATCGCGGCGCCGATGGTCATCGAGACCGCGCCGCCGACCATGTCCTCCTTGTGGTCCTGCGGATCAACCGTGTGGTGAATCTCGCGCGTCGCCTTCCAGACAAGGAACAGGCCACCGGCGATGAGGATGATGTCACGCCACGAGAATGGATGGCCGAAGGCGGTGAACAGCGGCGTCGTAAGCTGCACGATGAAGGAGATCGTGGCCAGGAGCATAAGCCGCATGATGAGCGCGGCGCTGATGCCGAGGCGTCGGGCCCTCGCCTGCTGCTCGATTGGCAGCTTGTTGGTCAGGATCGAAATGAAGATGAGGTTGTCGATGCCGAGGACGACCTCGAGAATGACGAGCGTGGCGAGCGCCACCCATGCCGTCGGATCGCTCGTCCAGTCGAAGAAGCCGAGAAGCCATTCCATTGTTGTGATGTTCCGTGTTGGCCCGAGTGGGGCGCGCGGTGAGGGTTGCCGGGAGAAGTAGGGAGCGTCCCGGCAAACGTCAATGTAGGAGAAACTCCTACATCGAGGAAATTCTCGGAGCGGCTTTCAGTCGCGGCGCGACCGTTCAGATCCAGAAGGAGGGAAGGGTTTCCTCGAGGCGGGGACCCTGCCGCAGCAGGCCTATCTTCTCGGCGAGGCCAGTGCGATCGGAAATCTCCACGCCGACGCCGCAGATCGTGGCGGGGCCGGTCGCAGCCTCGAAGCGGCCCTTGGGCACCTTGGACAGGAAGCGGTTGAGCGGCTCCTCCTTGTCCATGCCGAGCGAGGAATCGTAGTCGCCGCACATGCCGGCATCGGACAGGTATGCCGTGCCGCCGTTGAGGATCTGGTGGTCGGCGGTGGGGCAGTGCGTGTGGGTGCCGACGACGAGACTGGCGCGTCCATCGACGAAATGGGCAAAGCACATCTTCTCCGAGGTCGCCTCGGCGTGAAAGTCGATCACCACCGCGTCCGCCTGCTCGCCGAGTGGGCAGGCCGCGAGCTCGCGCTCACCGGCGACGAACGGATCGTCGAGCTCGGGATGCATGAAGACACGGCCCATGATGTTGGAGACCATCACGCGGGCGCCGTTCTTTGCGATGTAGACGCCAGAGCCGCGACCCGGCGTGCCCTTCGGGAAGTTGGCAGGCCGCAGAAAACGTTCCTCGCGCGGCGCAAACGCCAGCGCCTCGCGCTGGTCCCAGACATGGTTGCCGGTGGTGACGACGTCGGCGCCGGCCCGCAAGGTCTCTTGGAATATCTCTTCGGTGATGCCGAAGCCGCCGGCAGCGTTCTCGCCGTTGACGATGACGAAATCGAGCCGGAAGTCGGAGATGAGACCGGGAAGGCGTTCCCAGACCGCCGTGCGGCCCGTCCTGCCAACCATGTCGCCCAGAAAGAGAAGACGCATCCGGCTTCTATAGAGCCGGCGCGAAGCTGCGCAAGCCGGATTCGGTCAGGAATTCGGGAATGACGATGTCGTGAGGCTCGTCTGGGACCTTTTCGACCTCCTGGCAATCGAAGGCGATGCCAATCAGGCGCGGCGGACGCGAGCCGGCCTGGAGGCGTGCGATCGCGCGGTCGTAATAGCCCGCCCCATAGCCGATGCGGTGGCCGCGCTGGTCGAAGGCGGCGAGCGGCACGAGCATGAGGGTCGGTTGGAGCACTTCGGCCTCCGGGCCTGGACCGGCGGTGCCGAACCCCATGTCGATCAATGGTGCGCCGCGGACAAGCTCGCGGAAGACGATCGTCTCCTTGTCGAGGATCGCGGGGAGGCAGAGGCGGCCGCCGAGCTCGCGCAGGGCGAACATCAGCGGGCGGATGTCGACCTCGGAGCGCATCGGCCAGAAGCCGGAGACGACCGCGCCCGGCTCCATGCTGATCTCGCCGGCTCTGTCCGCCATGCCGAGGGAGGCCTCGATCCGCCATTCCGGCGGCAGCGCATCGCGCCGGGCGAGCGCTTCCTGCCGGAGCCTCTTCTTGATCGCGCGATTGTCCATGACGGTCCCTCCTCGCCAGACAATATCCATCCTCCGGCCGCGCGGGACAGCCGGCATGCGACTTCGTTGTGCGGATTAGCGAAGGGAAAGCGACGATCCACGCAGACCGGTGGAGAGGTTGATCCCGGGTGCCTACAAAGTAGGTGGGCGCCGTATGAAGAGACCCACGGGTCTCCTCAGGGACAGCTCCCTTGGGATCAATAAGGCCCCGGGGAAGTGTTACTCCTGCCGTGAAGCGCAGACCGTCAAAGCCAATATAAGCCTTCCGGGTCGTGACCGCCAGACGTTTGCGAAACCTTGAACCAGCTCCCCCTGCGTCAGGAGCGACGGTTGGTGAACACTCTGTTTTTCAAGGGAAATCCGGTCACGAAATCGCGATCGGATCGTCAACCTTGTTTCCCTTTCTGTTGTTTTGAAAGTCAACCCGGCCCGACCCATCTGAGCCTCATCGGACGACGCACCTATCGCCGCCTCGATTTCAAGAAAGACGAAGGCTTTGCCGAAATGTCGGGAGGCCTCGCAGCAAAAAGGGATAAATCAATGCGTAAGTTCCTCATCGCCTCGGCTGCCGTGCTGAGCCTCTCGGGCGTCGCCGCCGCGCAGGAAGCCCCTGCTCTGATCTACAGCGACTCTTTCGCGCAGAATGTCCAGAACGCCGGTACTCCGTCGGCCGACCGCGGCCTGACCATCACGTCGCAGCGCAATGCAAGCGTGCCTGTCCAGAGCGCCGGGCAGACCATCAGCGACATCCGCAACAACCCGAACTACCAGGGCGGCCGCTAAGGCCCCCACGGCCTGATCCGCAGGCCGGTTCACTCATTCACCTGAAAGGTATCCTCCCATGAACAAGTTCCTCCTCGCTTCCGTCGCCGTCCTCGGCCTCTCCGGTGTCGCCGCCGCGCAGGAAGCTCCCGCACTGATCTACAGCGACGCCTTCGCGCAGAACGTTCAGAACGCCGGCACGGCCCCGGTTGGCGCCGGCTTCTCGGTCTCCTCGCACCAGAACGCCACCGTTCCGGGTGCCGACGGCTTCCTGATCAACCTGAACCAGAACTATTCGGGCCGCTGACCGGTCGGGCTTAGGCCCGACCCGATCACCCGAAAACGCCCGTGCTTCCGTCGAGGCGCGGGCGTTTCGCGTCTTTCGGGCCGGAAACGCCGCGCAGAGCGGCTTTTCTTAACGGCGTTCGAAAGCCGGACGCTTGCCCTCTCTTGCCGCTGTCCCTACTGTCGCGCCGGCTCAATCGACTGGATGGTGACGGATGCGTTTTGAAGGAACGGCGGCCTATGTCGCGGACAAGGATCTCATGGTCGCGGTGAATGCCTCGATCGCGCTGGAACGGCCGCTGCTGGTGAAGGGGGAGCCGGGCACCGGCAAGACGGAGCTCGCGCGCCAGGTGGCCGCCGCGCTCGGGCTCGACCTGATCGAATGGCACGTCAAGTCGACGACCAAGGCGCAGCAGGGCCTCTACGAATACGACGCCGTGTCGCGCCTACGCGACAGTCAGCTCGGCGACGAACGGTTCAACGATATCCGCAACTATATCAAGAAGGGCAAGCTCTGGGAGGCGTTCGCCACCGATCGCAAGGTGGTGCTTTTGATCGACGAGATCGACAAGGCCGACATCGAGTTTCCGAACGACCTTTTGCAGGAACTCGACCGGATGGAGTTCTTCGTCTACGAGACCGGCGAGACGATCCGTGCCGAAAACCGCCCGATCGTCATCATCACCTCGAACAACGAGAAGGAGCTGCCGGACGCGTTCCTGCGCCGCTGCTTCTTCCACTACATCCGCTTCCCCGAGGTCGACACGCTGCAGAAGATCGTCGACGTGCACTATCCGGGCATCAAGCAGAACCTGGTGCGCGCGGCGCTGACCCAGTTCTACGAGGTGCGCGAGATGCCGGGGCTGAAGAAGAAGCCGTCGACCTCGGAGGCGCTCGACTGGATCCGGCTGCTCGTCGCCGACGACGTCGACCCGGAGACGCTGCGTTCCGATCCGAAGAACGCCCTGCCCAAGCTGCACGGCGCGCTGCTGAAGAACGAGCAGGACGTTCACCTGTTCGAGCGGCTGGCCTTCATGGCACGGCGCAGCGGCTGACCTTCCCGATCAGGCAAGCATGACGCGGAGCCGTTCGGGCTCCGCGCGGTCCCAGACGAGTTCGCGCCGCCCGACCATATAGTTCACATGGGCGTGGGTTTCGCTGAATGCGAAGCTGAGCTGGTGCGGGTCGAGCTGGCGGGGAAAGAGGACGGGGACAAGGTCCGCCACGGATTTCGCGCCTTCCCCGCATGCCTTGGCAATACGCTCGCAGCGTTCGGCATGGTGGGCGGCGAGCTGGCGCGCCCGCTCGTGCAGGCCGTAGAACGGCAGCTGATGTCCGGGGAGCACCAGCGCATCGCCCGGAATCGCATTCTCGATAACGCGCAGCGACCGGATGTAGAGCCCGAGCGGATCGCCTTCCGGCTCGACCGCCCAGACGCTGACGTTCGGCGTGATCTTCGCCAGAACCTGATCCGATGCCAGGAAGACGTTCTCCTCGGCGAGATAGAGCATCAGCTGTTCCGGCGCGTGGCCGTCGGCAGAAAGCACCTCGAACTCGCGGCCACCGATGTCGATCACGTCGCCGGCGACCAGCCGGCGGAATGTCGGCGGCAGCGGCGAGACCATGCGCAAGTAGCCATTGCCGTGCGTGGCGACGAGTTGCGCGGTCTCCAGCGACATGCCGTGCGAACGGTAGAAATCCTGGTAGGGCTTCTCGCCCATGGCGTTGGGGCTGAGCGAAATGTTGATGCAGCCGAGATAGCCTGTCTGGCTGGTGAGCAGCGGGATCTCGAACCGCTCGCACAGCCAGCCCGCCAGTCCGATATGGTCGGGATGGAAGTGCGAGACGATCAGCCGCGTCAGCCGGCGGCCTGCAAGCGGACCCGAGACGATCCGCTCCCAGGCGTCGCGCGTGGCCTGGTTGGAAATGCCCGTGTCGAGCACCGCCCAGCCGTCGCCGTCCTCGATCAGGTAGATGTTGACGTGATCAAGTCGGAACGGCAGCGGAATCCTGAACCAGAGGATGCCGGGGGCCACTTCGACATAGGCCTCGCCGGCCGGCGGCTCTGCCCATGGAAAGTGGAGTCCGTCGTCCGTTGCCGCCTCGGTCTTCTTCAGCACTGGACCATCCTTTGCCGTCGCACGTCTCTTGCGGGGTTTTCGCGGTCCGGCTTAGCTGTGCTCAGGGCCGCTGACAACCAGCGAATTGCATTGCCAAGGATCAGGAGCAGCCATGCCGAGCGTCGAAATCCGCCCTTTGCGCCAGTCCGACCATGCCAACTGGAAGCGTCTGTGGACCGATTACCTGACCTTCTACAAAACCGAACTGCCGGAGGAGACCTACGCGACGACGTGGAAGCGGCTGTTCGATCCTGGTGAGTATGAGCCGAACGGATTCATCGCGCTGGTCGACGGCCGCGCGGCCGGCCTCGTTCACTACATCCTCCACCGCACCTGCTGGTCGGCGAAAAACAACTGCTACCTGCAGGACCTTTACGCCGACCCGGATGTGCGCGGCACGGGCGTAGGGCGCAGGCTGATCGAGGCGGTGTATTCCGAAGCCGACCGGCAGGGCATCACCAATGTCTACTGGATGACCCACGAGACGAACACGACCGCGCGGCAGCTCTATGATCGGATTGCGAGAAGGACGGGGTTCATGGAGTATGAGAGGTAGTGGTCACCTAGATGTCCACGTCCCGCAGCAGGACGCACGCCTCCCGCTCCGGACGCCCCGACTGCCACAGTTTGCGGTAGAACGACTGATCCGCCGTCACCATCAGGCAGCCCTCGGTCAGAGCCAGCGCGAGATAGAAGCAGTCATAGGTCGGGTGATCGTGGATTTGCGATAGTCTGGAGGCCTGTGTAGTCAAGCCCCGCAGCGACGCGGTATTGATGTCCAGATCGGCTACGACGTCGGCGTACTCGCCAACCATAGAACTCAGGATTTCACCGCGCCGCGCTTTCTTCCATATGATGTTGGTACACTCGGCATAGATAAGCTGAGGCGCGATGATGCTGTAGCGTGGCCTGAGCGACAAGGCGCGCGGGCTGTCCTCCTCCGTGATTATCCACTTTATCGCGACGCTAGCATCGACAACCAGCGTGCTCAACGCTCGTCCCTAGATTCACGGAGCAGGATTTCGGAGGGCGTTTGAACCCGCCCTTTGGTCAATTCTCTCAAGCGTGCCGCCCGCTCGTCCCAGCTCATTCCGTCCTTGGGTTCGGGCGCTTTCTCCCATTCCAAAGCGCGTTTCAGAATCTCCCGGTGCTCCGCTTCGGCCGAGCGACCATTCCGTTTCGCTCGTGCCTTGAGCCGCTCCACGATCTCGTCGTCGAGGTTACGCACGTGCAGGCTGGCCATATCAGAACCTCCATCAACTTCATGATAGCATTTTGCTAGCAGATTGTCGATTGTCTTGCTTTTGACGAACCGAGCCATCAAAGTCCGCCCATGTTCATTCCCTTCTTCCTCGAGCTCAAGGCTGCGCGCGTTCCGGTGTCGCTGCGGGAATATCTGACCCTGCTGGAGGGGATGGAGGCCGATCTCGTCACCTATGATGTCGAGGGCTTCTATTATCTGGCGCGCGCCGCTCTGGTGAAGGACGAGCGGCACATCGACCGGTTCGACCAGGTGTTCGGGCATGTGTTCAAGGGGCTGGAAGCGTTGTCGGGCGAAGGAGGCATCGACGTTGCCAACCTGCCGGAGGAATGGCTGCGCAAGCTCGCGGAAAAACACCTGACCGAGGAGGAAAAGAAGCTGGTCGAGGCGCTGGGCGGGTTCGACAAGCTGATGGAGACGCTGAAGAAGCGCCTGGAGGAGCAGAAGGGCCGGCACCAGGGCGGCTCGAAGTGGATCGGCACGGCTGGCACGTCGCCGTTCGGCGCCTATGGCTACAACCCGGAAGGCGTACGGATCGGCCAGCACGAGAGCCGCAACCGCCGCGCTGTGAAGGTGTGGGACAAGCGCGAATTCAGGAACTTCGACGACACGGTCGAGCTCGGCACGCGCAACATCAAGGTGGCGCTGAAGCGGCTGCGCCGCTGGGTGCGCGAGGGCGCGGACGAGGAGCTGGACATCCCCGGCACGATCCATGCCACGGCCGAGCATGGCTACCTCGACGTGCAGACGCGGCCGGAGCGGCGCAATGCGGTGAAGCTCTTGATGTTCTTCGACGTCGGCGGCTCGATGGACGACCATATCAAGGTGGTCGAGGAGCTGTTCTCGGCGGCGCGCACGGAGTTCCGGCAGCTCGAGTTCTTCTACTTTCACAACTGCCTCTACGAGGGCGTCTGGAAGGACAACCGCCGCAGGCACCACGAGGTGACGCCGACCTTTGATGTGCTGCACAAATACGGTCCCGACTACAAGGTGATCTTCGTCGGCGACGCATCGATGAGTCCCTACGAGATCGCCACCGCTGGCGGCTCGGTCGAGCACTGGAATCCCGAGGCCGGCATCGTCTGGCTGAACCGCGTCATCCAGCACTGGCCGAACGCGATCTGGATCAATCCGGTGCAGCAGAAGCACTGGGGCTATACCCACTCGATCCAGATGATCCGCGACATCTTCACGGACCGGATGTACCCGCTGACGCTGCAGGGCTTGGAGAGCGCGACGAAGGAATTGTCGCGGAAGCATTGAGCGGGCAGAAGCCGCTCTTTCAGAGGTTGAGCTTTACGGAGCCGCGGCGGCGATCTTCCTGAGGAGGTCGAGGAAGCTGCTGGTTCGGATGCCCTTCGGGTTCTGCCGCAGGTCCACTGTCTGGACAACGACCAGCCGCTTCGACGGCAGGAATGCAATGACCTGACCGCCATATCCCGCGGCATAAGCGGCATTTTCGCCCCAAACGTCGGACGGCAGCGACCACCACATATAGCCGTATCCCTGCCGGCCGCGCTTCGTGAAGGAGTATGCAGTCGTCGCCTCCCTGACCCAGGCGGCCGGCACGACCTGGCTGCCGTCCCATCGCCCGCCGTCGAGGAAAAGCTGACCGAAACGCGCCGCATCGCGTGCGCTCAGGCGGAAGGGATAGGCTGGATGCTCGGACGCTTTCTCCGTGACATACTCGCCGTCGCGTGCGGAGAAATCCTCCATCTGGAGTGGCCGGGCGATCCGCCTCTCGAAGCTTTGGAAGATGTCCTCGCCGGTCTGCTTCCGATAGATCGTACCCAGGGCGTTGAAGTCCCAGTTGTTGTAGAACCAGAAGGTGCCGGGCTCATGGCTGCCCCTCGGAGGCCGCTTGCGCTTGATATCGGCGGTCTCATAGGCCGCAGGATGGTAAATGCCGGAGCGAGACATCAGCAGATCGCGCACCGTCGCCTGCTTCTCGGCCGCAGTGAGGCGAGGCGGCGTGTCGTCGATGTCCAGCTGGGCGAGCGTGCTGTCGAGATCGATGCGCCCTTCGGAAACGGCGATGCCATAAAGCGCGCTCAGCAGGCTTTTGCGAACGGAAGCGACGTTGACGCGCCTGGAGACATCGCCCCAACTCGCGACAACCTTGCCATCCTGCACGATCAGGAGAGCGGTCGGCTTTAAGGCGAGTGAAACTGTCCGGACCTCGGCGAGCGCGCTCGCGGACCAGCCGGCGGCCTCCGGCTCAACGGTTTCCCACGGATCGGCGCTTGCGCCTTGCGCTGCGAACCCCGCCGCGAGGCAAAGGAGAAACCAGAAAATCTTCCGCACCGTCGACCTCGCAATTTCAGGTAGGCTTCGAGTGGCGGCATTCGAAGGCAAATTCATGTCGTCGGCTGCGGCCCGCTTGGCACGAAACCTGCGGCAGCCGGCAGCGCATTGCCGGCGGCGCCCGAAATACCCATATTGGCAGCGACAGCGCCCGATGGAGAATCTCATGGACATCCACACCTATCCCGTCACCCGAACGGATGCCGAGTGGCGTGCGAAGCTGACGCCGGAGCAGTATTACATCATGCGCGAGCATGGGACGGAGCGGCCGGGCAGTTGCGCGCTGCTTTACGAGAAGCGGCAGGGCACGTTCAAATGCGTCGGCTGCGACACGCCGCTGTTCGAATCGACGCTGAAGTTCGAGAGCGGTACCGGCTGGCCGAGCTTCAATGACCCGCTGCCGGGCTCGGTGGAAACGACGACCGACCGCAGCCACGGCATGGTGCGCACCGAGGTGCATTGCGCGACCTGCGGCAGCCATCTCGGCCATGTCTTCCCGGACGGGCCGCCGCCGACCTACCAGCGCTACTGCATCAACGGCGTCGCGCTGGAATTCGAGCCGGCCTGACGTCGAGCGGGAAGATCAAAAAACGCCGCCCATGGTTTTGGGCGGCGTTTTCGTTGGATCAGTTTCGATCGCGGATCAGATCCGTCCCATCAGCACCAATATGATCAGGATCACGAGGATCACGCCGACAATGCCGGAGGGCCCGTAGCCCCAACCTCGGGAGTAGGGCCAGGCGGGGATCGCGCCGAGCAGGATCAGGATCAGGATGATGAGAAGGATAGTGCTGAGCGTCATGTGATTACCCCTTCCGAGAAAAATCTCTGAATGGGATCACAATGCACGGGCGCCGAATTTTGTTCCGGCGCCCGCTTTTCGTCCTTCGCCGGCTATTCCGCCGCCTTCGGGTAAGGCATCGCCGGCAGGTCCGGCGTGCCGGCTGGCACTTCGGGGACCGTATCGCCCTTGCGGCGGAACAGCCGCGATAGCCGGCCGCGTCTCTTGCGATGCTTGTCGCGGGTGAACACCATCAGCATCGACGGCGTGACGATCAGCGTCAGCACGGTCGCGAAGGACAGGCCGAAGACAATCGCCGACGAGAGCGCAATCCACCACTGGGTCGACGGTGCGTTGATCGTCGTCTCGTGGTGGAAGATCTCCAGACCGAGGCCGAAGGCGATCGGCAGCACGCCGAGGATCGCGGAGAGCGCGGTCAGCACGACCGGGCGCGCACGCTGGCGGCAGGTCTCGAGCACGGCGTCGAGCTTTTCCCAGCCCTCGTCCCGCAGCCGGTCGTAGGTGTCGATCAGCACGATGTTGTTGTTCACGACGACACCCGCCAGCGCGATCATGCCGATGCCCGACATGACGATGACGAAGGCCTGGCCGGTCAAAAGCATGCCGAGCAGCGCGCCGATGACCGCCATGACCACGCAGGTGAGCACGAGCACGACGCTGGTGAACTTGTTGAACTGCGCGAGCAGCACGAGGAAGATCAGGAACATCGCCGCGCCGAAGGCATTCACCAGGAACGCTCCGGCCTCCTCGCTGTCCTCGTTGGAGCCGGCCAGCTTCCACTCGATGCCCGGCTGCTCCATGCCCGCGACGACCTTCGACACCTCGGCCTGTACGGCCGCGACCTGGAATCCGGAGGCGACGTTGCCCTGCACGGATATCGTGCGCTTGGCGTCGATGCGATTAAGGATGCCGACGGTCTGCTCCGGCTTGCGCGAGACGAAGTTCGAGATCGGAACGGAACCCTGTGCGGTTTCGATCCGCAGTTGGTCGAGCGAGGCGAGCGTGCGCCGGTCTTCCGGCAGACGCAGCCGGATGTCGACCGCATCGTCCGCGCCGGCCGGGCGATAGTCGGTCAGTTTCAGGCCCGTCGTGACGAGCTGCACGACCGTGCCGACGGCGATCGGTGAGATGCCGTATTGAGCCGCCTTCGAACGGTCGACCTCAAGCGCCCAGTCGATGCCCGGCGGCGGTAGACCGTCGGACATGTCGATGACGCCCGGCACCTTGGCGACCTCGGCCGCGACCTTGGCGGCGTATTCGTTGAGGCCTTCGGGATTGACCGCCGAGAGGCGGACCTGGATGGGCTTGCCGGTCGGCGGGCCGGCATCCGGCACGCGCACCTCGACATCGACGCCGGGAATGCCCGCCATCTTCACACGCAACTCGTCCAGGATCTCATGCGCGGACTTGCGTTCCCGCCAGTCGACGAACTCGTACTGGATCACGCCGACGACATCTTCAGGGATATCCTGCCCGCCGCCGCGCGACTTGCCGGCGCGGGTGTAGACCGATTTGACGCCCGGCCAGCCGAGCAGCCGGTTTTCGGCCTCGCGGGTCGCCGCATCCATCTCGGCGAGCGACAGGTTGCCGCGGGCATGCACGTAGAGCAGGCCGTAGTCCGGCTCGACGGTGGGGAAGAACTCCACGCCGTTGCCGAACTTCACGTAGGACCACATGCCGCCGCCGAGCAGCGCCACAGTCAGGATCAGGGCAGTGATGGGATAGTGTACCGCCTTGTTGACGACGGCCATGTAGAGCCCGTCGCGGCCGTGCTCCTCCGGATGTTCCGGCGCCTTGGCGAAGATCGCGCCCAGGGTCGGCGCGAAGATCAACGCATAGGCCATCGAAGCTGCAAGCGTGACGATGAGCGTGATCGGCAGGTATTTCATGAAGTCGCCGATGATGCCGGGCCAGAAGAGCAGTGGCGAGAAGGCGGCGATGCGGGTCATGGTGGCCGCGATCACGGGACCCGCCATGCGCTTGGCGGCCTCCTCGAACGCAAGCTCCTTCGGCGCGCCCTCGGACATGCGCCGTTCGGCGTATTCGGTGACGATGATCGCGTCGTCGACCAGCATGCCGACCGCCAGGATCAGCGAGAACAGCACGATCATGTTGATCGTGTAACCCATCAGCGCCAGCGCCAGGATGCCCATCAGGAAGGAGGACGGGATCGCGAGGCCAATCAGCAGCGAGGCGCGACCGGAGAGCGCGTAGAGGATGACGATGAAGACCAGGATCACGGCAATCAGCACGTGATTCTGCAGGTCGTTCAGGAGCTGGTTGACGAAGACGGACTTGTCCTGCGTGTAGGTGACCTCCATTCCTGGAGGCGCCGTCTTGAGGAATTCGTCGGCGACGTGCTTCGCGCCCTCGATCGTCTCGACGATGTTGGCGCCGATGCGCTTCTTCACCTCGATGGCGATGGCGGGCTTGCCGTCGAGCCGCGTGATCGTCTCGGCGTCCTTGAAGGTGGAGCGGACGGTGGCAAGGTCCTGCACCCGCACCACCGCGTTGTTGTTGGCCACGACCGGCAGGCGCGCCACGTCTTCCGGCGTCTCGATCAGCGCCGGCACCTTTATGGCGTATTTGCCTTCGCTGCCTTCCAGCGCACCGGCGGCGACGAGGCTGTTCGACGCGCCGACGCCCTGGATGAGCTGGTCGAGTCTCAGGCCGTAGGAGGAGAGCTTGACCGGGTCGATGATCGCCTCGACCAGTTCTTCACGGGAACCCTGAATGGTGCCCTCGAGGACGCCCGGGACCTCCTCGATCTTGTCGCGCAGCGACTTGGCCGCGACCGTGAGCACGCGCTCCGGCACGTCGCCCGACAGCGTTACGACCAGGACGGGGAATTCGGAGACGTTGACCTCGTTGACGGTCGGCTCCTCGGCGCCTTCGGGAATATCCTGCTTGGCGTCCTGCACCTTGTTGCGCACATCGATCAGCGCGTCCGACAGGTCCGTCGAGGGGTCGAACTCGACCAGCACGTAGCCGCCGCCCTGGTAGGCGGCGGAGCGCATTTCCTTCAGGCCCTTCAGGCTCTTCAGCTGTGTTTCGACCGGTCGCAGCAGCAGGCGTTCCGAATCCTCCGGCGAGATGCCCTGGTAGGCGAGGCTCACATAGATGATCGGAATCGCGACGTCTGGCTCAGCCTCCTTCGGCACCGCGCGATAGGCGAGCGCGCCCGCGATGACGAGGAAGACGAGGACCGAAAGCGTCAGCCGCGCGTTGCGGATGGCAAGCTTGACGATATCCATGACCGGGCGCCGCTCAATTGGTGCCGGCGACTTCGCCGACCAGCTTCTTGATGAGCTGCTCGTCGGCGGTGACCGGGTTGACGATGTCGCCCTCGGTGACCAGATCCTGGCCGGCCACGACGATGCGCGCATCCTTCGGAACGCCGCCGAGAACCAGACCGTTGGTCAGGTCGTCCATGAGGTCGATCGGGTAGAAGACGATCTTGCCGTCCTTGTCGACCGCGCGGATGCCGAGGTCGCCATTGGCGCTGAGCGTCACCACCGAGCGCGGCAGGATCACGGCGTCGGCGGGTGCTGCGCGCACGGTGATCTCGGCCGTCATGCCGGCGGGAATACGCTCGTCCGCATTGGGGATCGCCACCTCGACGCGGAAGGTGCGCGTTGCCGCGGCAGCCTCGCGGCTGATGTAGCGCACGGTGCCGGTGACGCGTTCGCCATTGACCAGAACGGCATCGGCCTTGTCGTTGGCCTTGATGTAGGTCAGGTCGCGCTCGCTCACCTCGCCCTTCACCACGACGGGATCGAGGCTGAGCAGCGTGGCGATCTGGGCGCCCTGCGCGACGGCGCTGCCGAGCTCGACGTCGACGCTGTCGACGATGCCGGCGAACGGGGCGACGATGGTGAGGCGGTCGAGATCGGCCTGGGCGGCCTTGAGCTGGGATTCCGCCTGGGCGAGAGCCGAGACGGCCGTGTCGAGGCTGAGCTTGGCGAGTGTGCCGGTCTTGGCCAGCCGCTGCGCGGCCTCCAGCTCTGCCTGCCGCTGCTTGACCAGCTGTTTTGCGGTCTCGACCATAGCCGGCTTGTCCTCGGCGTTCAGCACCAGGATGGTCTGGCCGGCTGCGACCTTGTCGCCCTGCTTGACGGTGAGCTGCTCGATGATGCCGGCCGCGCGCGTCGCGAGCACCGCCCGCTTGTCAGCCTGGGTCTGGCCGGAGAGGCGGATCGCCCGCTCATGCTGGATATGGGGCGGGGTCACCACTGCGACTGTGCGCGGTGCTTTGGGCGCGGCCTCCGCGGCCGCCGGCTTTGCCTCGCCCTGCGCGGCCTCCGTCTCCGTCGATGCGGAGCCGACCGACGAGAACCTTCCGGTTCCCATCCATGCGGCAAATCCGATGAGCACGGCAACAGCCGCGACTTTGTGGAACCTGAACTTCGCCATACCGAAAAATCCCCATATCGGGCGAAAGACGCGTCACGCGTCGCGGCCGCTCCGTGCATTCAGGTGGGGCCGCATCGGCCATCTTGCAATCCTGAAACGCATCCGGAACGGAGCGGGCGGTTTCTTACTCCAAGTTTGCAGCGCAATATAGTCATAAAGATACATTCGTCCGATGCTCCTGACACTTTGCTGTCATGAGTCCGGCCGGTATCCGAAAGGCCATACTAGTGCCTGCGTGTTTCGAAAAGCCCTGCGAATTGTAAAGAAATGTAAAGAAGCCGACCGAGGTCGGCTTCTTCGTGGGCGGCTCTCATGGACACGGCGCGCCGGCGGCAGCCCATGCCGAGAGCGCCTCGAACGTGGCCTGCGCGGAGCCCGGCGCGGGCTCGCGGCCGGGACCGGGGTTCCAGCCCCAGGCGACGAGGCCGTCGTCTCGCACGTGCACGGCGACCTCGTCGAGCGTGCGGCCGCCATTGCGCTCGGGATCCTTGATCTGGGCGCAGATTTCGGCGGACGACTTGCCGAACCAGACCATTTCCGGCGGGGCCAGATGCCAGCTCTCGGCGCCGGGCGGGCCATGCAACACGGTGGAATTGGTCGCGAAATGGCAGGTGGTGCAGCGCAGGCCGGGATTGCCGAAGCCGGAGCCGTCGGCACCACGCTGCACGTTGAATGCATGGACGCGCGTCGCGCCATAATGGGGGCCCGACCAGCGCGGACGGTCGTCCTCGACGTGGCAGTTGGCGCAGCGCGGATGCGAGAAGACTTCATAGACCTTGGCCCACGAGGCGAGGCCGGCGGCGGGATCGGCCGCGGGCGACGTCTCCTGGGTGAAGGCGGTTGAGACGGCCGCGGTGATGGCAGCGGCCGTCAGCACTATGCGCGCGAGCCTCATGCGAACGCGACCTCCTTCGACAGCGGCAGCGAGCGGAAGCGCTGGCCCTTGAGCGCGGAAAGCGCGTTGGCAAGCGCGGGCGCTGCCGGCGGAACGCCGACTTCGCCGGCGCCGCCCATGCGGTGGAAATTCTCGAGGATTGCCACCTCGAATTCCGGCGCCTGGAAGATGCGCATGGCGTCGAAATCGTGGAAGTTGGACTGAACGACCTGTCCATCCTCGAAAGTGATCGCCTGGCCCATCGCGGCCGACAGGCCGTAGACCGCGCCGGAGGTCATCTGCGTCTCGATGATGCCTGGATCAAGGGCCGTGCCGACCTCGACAGCGATCCACATCTTCTCCAGCTTGATGCCGGCGGGCGTGTCGGCGATCTGAATGACCTGCCCGCACCAACTGCCGAAGGAGAGCGTAAAGGCGAAACCCTTTGCCTTGCCTTCCGGCAAGGCCTCGCCCCAGCTGGACATTTCCGCGACCTTGTTCACGACCGCGAGCGCCGCCGGATGGTTGACCATCAGCTTGCGCCGCATCTCGACCGGATCGATGCCGCCCGCATGAGCGATCTCGTCCATGAAGCATTCGTGGAAGAAGCCGTTCACGGAATTGCCGACCGAGCGCCAGAAGGTGACGGGAATGGGAAGCGGCACCTGGATCTCGGAGACCCGGTAATTGGGGATGGTGTAGGGCTGGTTGCGCGAGCCGTCGGTGATCGAGGGATCCGACCCGCCGGCCGGCAGGGACGTGAAGGTGCGGCTCATCAGCGAGGCCATCATGTTCTGCGCCGCCACCCGCATGTCGACGGCGACCGGCAGGCCGTCATTGCCGATGCGGGCCCGGAACTTCCCAACCGACGCCGGCCGGAACGGCCCGCGCCGCATGTCCTCCTCGCGGGTCCATGTCACCTGCACCGGGCGCCCATCGGTCTCCTTGGCGAGGATGGTGGCGTAGAGCGCGTAGTCCAGCTCGCCGCGGCGGCCGAAGGCGCCGCCCATCGAGGTGGTGTGCACCATGGTCTTGTCGCCGGGTACGCCGGCGATATCGGAGCAGAACCAGCGCACCAGCACGGGCATCTGGTTCGGTGCCCAGACGTTGAGGACGCCGTCTTTCAGCTGCGCTGTGCAGTTCATCGGCTCCATCGGAGCATGCGAGAGGTAGGGGACGCTGTATTCCGCCTCGATGACGCGATCCTGCGGCGCGTCGGCGAAGGCGACATCGACGTCGCCATCGTCCCGCATCGCGCTTGCCTCGCCGGTTCGGGCGGCGTCCGCGATTCGGGTCATGATCTCGTCGTTGGAAAGCGGATAATCCGGCTTGCCCCACTCGACATCGATCGCCTCGGCAGCCTTGAACGCGGCCCAGGTGTTCTCGGCAATGACGCCGAAGCCGCTTCCATAGCTCGATTCGATCGGCACGATCTTGACGACGCCGGGCATCTTCGAAGCCGCCGAGGTGTCCGAGCGGACCGGTTTCGCGCCGAAGACCGGGCTCATCCGGACAGTTCCGAACAGCATGTCGGGTTGCCGGACGTCGATGCCGAAGATCGGCGCACCGGTAACCTTCGCCAGCATGTCGACGCGCTTCTGCGGCTTGCCGAGCAGCTTCCAGTCCGCCTTCTCCTTCAGCGTGACCTTCGAGGGCGGCGACAGTTTCGAAGCGTCGAGCGCCACTTCGCCGTAGGTAACGCTGCGGTTGGATGCTTTGTGGACGATCGTGCCGTTGTCGGTCGCAAGGTCGCGCGCGGGCACGCCCAACCGGGCGGCAGCGGCCTCGATCAGCATGATGCGCGCCGCCGCGCCGGCCTGGCGCATCCGGTCAAAGCCGTCGCGCGCCGCGGTCGAGCCGCCGGTGGCCTGGAGGCCCAGCATCTTGCCCGCCGCGCCCATCAGCCCGCGCACTGTCTCGGCCGTGAAGCTATCGTCCCAGAAGTTGAAGCCGGCGCCTTCTTCGAGCATCGCGGCATTGTAATAGGCATAAGACGGCGGCCCGTGCTCGACTGTGAGACGGTCAAGCGTCACGTCGAGTTCCTCGGCGACGAAGGCGGCGAGCGTGGTGGAGATGCCCTGACCCATCTCTGCGCGCGGCGCGATCACCGTGATCGTATTGTCGGAGCCGATCTTGAGATAGGGGTTGAAGGTCACCTCGCCCTCGGCCAGTTCGCCTTCGAGAGGGTTCGGGTAGGGCCTGCGGTAATAGTAGTAGCCGACGGCCACGCCGCCCGCGACGGCCGCCATGCCGAACAGGAAGGTGCGTCGTGCGATCTTGCCGATGCTTGCCATGGTCAGGCCCTCGCCAGCTTAAGGTTCGCCGCTCTCTTGATGGCGGCGCGGATGCGCGGATAGGTGCCGCAGCGGCAGAGATTGCCGCCCATGGCGTTGTCGATGTCCTCGTCGGTCGGGTTTTCGATCTCTTCCAGAAGCGCATAGGCGCTCATGATCTGGCCGGCCTGGCAGTAGCCGCATTGCGCGACCTGCTCTTCCAGCCAGGCCTGCTGCACCGGATGCAGCTTCCCGTCGACAGCAAGGCCCTCGATGGTGGTTACGCTGCCTGTGACGTCGCCGACAGGAAGGGAGCAGGATCGCACCGGCTGGCCGTCGATGACCACCGTGCAGGCGCCGCAGGCGGCGACGCCGCAGCCGAATTTCGGGCCGGTCTTGCCGGCGAGGTCGCGCAAGGCCCACAGGAGCGGCATGTCTGGCTCCGCATCGACCTCGATCTCTTGTCCATCGACCGTCAGACGCATAAGCACCTCCTTGGGCTGGGTTCCGAGCATACCACTCTCTGCCTTGCCGAAACATCTTGACAAAATTCGTCAGTATGTCAATAGGTCATGTGCGAGCGGGAATTGCCTTGAACGACACCAATGCCAGCCCAGATGATCTGAAGCGCCAGCGCATCCTGGAGCGCGCGGCGAAGGTTTTCCTCGCCTATGGCATTCAGCGCACGACGATGGACGACATCGCCAAAGCGGCGGAGATGTCACGGCCGGCGCTGTACCTGCTGTTCCGCAACAAGGTCGACATCTACCAGGCCATCGCGCTCAGCTATTTTGATGGATCCGTGGCAAGCGCCCGGGAGGTCCTGGCCGGCGACGGCCCGATCGGCGAGCGACTAAACCTGCTGCTCGAAACGTCGATGTTCGCGATGATGGAAGAGTTCATGCGATCGCCGCACGGACACGAGATCCTCGATATGAAGAATCAGCTGGCCGGCGAGGTGCTCGCGAACTGGAAGGAGTCGATGGTCGGCCTCGTCGCCGACGCACTCGATCGCGCGGCCCGCGACAGCGGCGTCGATCTGGGGGCGCGCGGCTACTCGGCCGAAACGCTGGCGAGCCTGTTCTGGGATGCGATCGAAGGCATGAAGGCGCGCCTGAAGAACCTTGATGAATTGCGCGTGGCGACGCGCAGCCTCGTGTCGGTGGTGGCTCGCGCGGTCACGCCGGGCTGAGCGTCAGGCCGCCGGCTTCCTGCGGGTCGCCAGAAATTCTCGCGTGCGTGCGCCGAGGCCGCGCGATCTGAGCTGAGGGGTCTCCGAAAGTTCTCCCGACACGTCGAGCGTGGCTTGCTCGCCGACGGCGTCGAAGTTCGCGACGAGCCAGTCCTCGGCGGCGCTGCGCCCGAGGTCGCGCAGATACTCCAGGAACGCCCATTCCGCATTGATCTTCGAGGAGGCGGACAGGTCCTTGAAGGCTTCGTCGGCATCGATGCGGTGCATGCGGATGGCGCGGTATTCGTCACGCGAGATCCGGCCTTCGTCGATCAGCCTGTTGACGAAGGCAATGGCGCGCATTTCATGCAGCAGACCTGAGTTGAAGGTGATCTCGTCGACGCGGTTCTGGATCTCCTGCGCCGTCTTCGGCGCGCCTTCCCGCGTGACCGGATTGATCTGCACGAGCAGAACATCCTCGACGTGGTTGGTGTAGAAGAACGGGAAGATCGCCGGATTGCCGCCATAGCCGCCGTCCCAGTAGGGCTCGCCGTCGATCTCGACGGCGCGGAAGACCTGCGGCAGGCAGGCCGACGCCATCACGGCATCGGCGCTCAGCTCTTCGCCGGAAAAGACGCGCAGGCGGCCGGTCTGGACATTGGTTGCCGAGACGAAGACGCTGATGCCCTTGCAACTGCGGACATTGCGGAAGTCGATCTCTTCCTCGACCACCTCCCGGAGCGGGTTCACGTTGAGAGGATTGGCCATGTACGGCGAGAAGATGCGCGACATGGCGTCGTAGAACATGTAGCCGGGCGAGTTCTCGACCGACCAGTTGCCCCAGAAAATGTCCCACGGCAGCCGCTGCACCGGCGAGAAGCGGCCCTTGCGTGCGACGCTCTTCCAAAAGGATGAGAGACGCTCGCGCGCGCCCTCGCGTCCGCCGCGCATCCAGCCGTCAGCGAGTGCCGCGGCGTTCATCGCGCCGGCACTGGTGCCGGACACGGCCGCGAAGTCGAGCCGGCCGTCTTCGAGCAGGCGGTCGAGCACGCCCCAGGTGAACGCGCCGTGCGAGCCGCCGCCCTGCAGCGCCAGGTTGACCGGCTTGCGCATCACTGCGCCGTCCAGCCGCCGTCGACCGAGATTGTCGTGCCGGTGACGGAGGCGGCGCCGTCCGACACGAGGTAGAGCGTGGCGGCGGCGATCTCGCCGACTGAGGCGAACTTCTTGCTCGGCTGTTTCTCCAGGATGACGTCGCGAATGACGGTCTCGCGGTCGAGGCCCATTTCCGCGGCGCGGTCGTCGATCTGCTTCTCGACCAGTGGCGTCAGCACGAAACCGGGGCAGACGGCGTTGCAGGTGATGTTCGAGCGGGCATTCTCCAGCGCAACCGTCTTGGTCAGGCCGACGACACCGTGCTTGGCGGCGACATAGGCCGACTTGTTCGGCGAGGCGCGCAGGCCGTGCGCGGAGGCAATGTTGACGATGCGACCCCAATCCCTGGCCTTCATACCGGGCAGGGCGGCGGCCGTGGTGTGGAAGGCGGAGGAGAGGTTGATCGCGATGATGCGATTCCACTGCTCGACCGGGAACTCCTCGACCGGCGCGACATACTGGATGCCGGCATTGTTGACGAGGATGTCGACGGAGCCGAACTCCTTCTCGGTCCAGGCGACGAGGGCGCGGCACTCGTCCGCTTTCGACATGTCGGCCTGGCGGTAGACGACCTTTGCACCCGTGCCGTCTGCGATGGCTTTCGCCACCGCATGGTCGGCTGCGGTGTCGGAGAAGGAATTGACGACGACGGTGTGGCCGAGGCCGGCAAGCGCCTCGGCGATGGCGAGGCCGATCCCGGATGTCGATCCGGTGACGATGGCGACCTTGGGCATGGCATTCTCCTTCATCGGCTTGTGCGGCGCAGCAGACATAGTGCGCCGCACAAGGGAAGCCAATGCCGTGGTTCTACGGTCCTACTCCGCTGGCATGGCCAGCGTCTCGGCCGACGGTTGCTCCGCGTCCTGGGGCGCGTCCTTGGCCGCGATGAGGGTGTAGAACATCGGCACCACGAACAGCGTGAAGGCGGTGCCGACGAGGATGCCGGTGAAGATCACCATGCCCATCGCCGAACGCGCCGCCGCACCGGCGCCGGAGGCGATGATGAGAGGCACGACGCCGAGCGACATCGCGGCCGTGGTCATCAGGATCGGGCGCAGGCGGGTCTTTGCGGACGCGATGATCGCGTCGCGCCGGCCGAGCCCGTTCATGTGCCGCTGCTGGTTGGCGAACTCGACCAGCAGGATGCCGTGCTTGGTGATGAGGCCGACCAGTGTGATGAGACCTACCTGCGTGTAGATGTTCAGCGTTCCGAGCCCCAGGTTGAGCGGCAGGATCGCGCCGAAGATCGACAGCGGCACCGACATCATGATGATCAGCGGGTCGCGGAAGCTCTCGAACTGCGCGGCGAGCACCAGGTAGATGACGACGACGGCGAGCGCGAAGGCGATGGCGATCGTGTTGCCCTGCTGACTCTCGAGGCGCGACTGGCCGGAATAGTCGATGAAGAAGCCGTCCGGCAGCAGCGGCCGGGCGATGTTCTCGATCGCCGCGAGGCCGTCGCCGGTCGACACGCCAGGCAGCGGCAGCGCCGAGATCGTCGCGGCGTTGAGCTGGTTGAACTGCTCGATCGAGGCCGGCGAGACGTTGGTCGAGACCGAGACGACCGCCGACAGCGGCACCATGTCGCCCGAGACCGAGCGGATGAAGAACTGGCCGAGCTTCTCCGGATTGTCGCGATACTCCTGCGGCACCTGCATGATGATGTCGTAGCTGTTCGAGTCGCGGTCGAACTGCGCCACCGCGCCGCCGCCGACGAGCAGGCCGAGCGTCGTGCCGATCTCGCGGATCGGCAGGTTGAGCGCGGCCGCGCGATCGCGGTCGATGGTGACCGTCACCTGCGGTGCGTCGAAGGCGAGCGAGTTCTGGACGACGATGAAGCGGCCGGACTTCTGCGCCTCCAGCCGGATCTGCTCGGCCACCTCGTAGACGCGGCTCGGCTCGCCCGTGGAGCGGATGACGACCGAGATCGGCAGGCCGCCACCGGCGCCGGGCAGCGAGGGCGGAGCGAAGACCAGCGCCTGCACGCCCGCCACCTTGGCAAGCTGCGCCTGGATGTCGGCCTGGATCTCCTTCTGCGAGCGGGTGCGCTCGGACCAGTCCTTCAGCGCCCAGACCGAGAAGCCGGAATTCGTCTGGCCGCCGAGGCCGACGATGGAGAAGTTCGCCTTTACCTCCGGGATGTCCTTGGTCAGCTCGCGGATCTGGTCGACATAGAGCTGGGTGTAGTCCGTCGTCGCGTAGCGCGGGGCGGTGATGAGCGCGAACAGCGCCCCGGAATCCTCTTCCGGCGCCAGCTCGCTGGAGGTCTTGACGAACATGAAGGCCGTCGCACCGACCAGGGCGACGACGACCAGGAGCGTCACAGGCCGGTATTTCAGCGAGCCGGAGACGAGACGCTCATAACCGTTGGCGAAGCGGTCGAAGAAGTGGTCGACGGCCTTCTGGAAGCGGCTGTGGTTGCCGGACTTCAGGATGCGGGCCGACATCATCGGCGTGATCGTCAAGGCGACCAGGCCGGAGATGACCACAGCGCCGGCAAGCGTGAAGGCGAACTCGCGGAAGAGCGAGCCGGTCAGGCCGCCGGTGAACATCAGCGGCGCGAAGACGGCGGCGAGCGTGATGGTCATGGCGACGACCGACGTCGTGATCTCGGCCATGCCCTTGAAGGCCGCCTGCATCGGCGTCATGCCATCTTCGATATGGCGGTGGATGTTCTCCAGCACCACGATCGCGTCGTCGACGACGAGGCCGATCGCCAGCACCATTGCGAGCAGCGACAGAAGGTTGATCGAGTATCCGGCCACGAACAGGAAGAAGCAGACGCCGACCAGCGACAGCGGGATCGTCACCACCGGCATCAGCACCGAGCGGAACGAGCCGAGGAAGAGGAGGATGACGACGATGACGATGAGCACCGCCTCGCCGATCGTCTTGAACACTTCCTCGATCGAGGCGCTGATGGTCTCCGTCGCATCGTAGACCAGGCTGATCGACATGCCGTCCGGCAACGAGTTCTGGATCGCCGGCAGCTGCTCTACAACCCCCGCCGACGTGTCGAGCGGGTTGGCGGACGGGGTCGGGAAGATGCCGATGAAGGTGCCTTCCTTGCCGTTGAAGTTGACGCGCGTGTCCTCGCTCGCGGCGGCGAGTTCTACCTTCGCCACCTCGTTCAGGCGCACGACGCCGTCGGCATCCGACTTGAGCGGCAGCTGGCCGAACGCATCGGCGCTCTGCAGGGTCGACTGGACCGTGATCGAGTTGGAGACGAACTTGTTCTGCGTCTTGCCGGGCGCGGAGAGGAAGTTCGACGAGTTGATCGCCGAGAGCACCTCCGCCGCGGTAACGCCGCGCGAGGCGAGGCGGATCGGGTCGATCCAGACGCGCATCGAATATTCCTTGGCGCCGAGCACCTGCACCTCGGCCACGCCCTCGATGGTCGACATGCGCGGGCGGATGACGCGCTCGATGTATTCGGTCAGCTGCTCGCCGGTCATGTTCGGGTTCTGCATCGCCAGATACATGATGGCGAACTGCTGGCCGGTGCCCTTGACGATGACCGGGTCCTCGGCGTCGGACGGCAGCTGGCCGCGCACCTGGTTGACCTTGGCGATGACTTCGGTGAGCGCGGCGTCGGGATTGGCGCCGAGACGCATCTGGACGGTAACCACGGAAGCCGACGGGCGGCTCTGCGAGGTGACGTAGTCGATGTCCTCCGTGGTCGAGACCGCGGCCGAGATCGGCGCGGTGATGAAGCCCTGGATCAGGTCCGCGCTGGCGCCGGGATAGGTCGTGGTGACGGTGATGACCGTCTCCTCGACCTCCGGATATTCGCGGATCTGCAGGTTGAAGATGCCCTGCGCGCCAAGCAGCAGGATCAGGAAGGCGAGCACCGTCGACAGGACGGGCCGCTTGATGAAGATGTCGGAGAAGCTCATTTCGCGTCTGCCTGTGCGTCGCCGGAGGGCTGCGGCTGGACAGTGTTGTCGACCACGACCGGTCCACCGTTCGACAGGCGGTTCTGGCCGGCGGTGACGATCTCGTCGTCATCCTTGAGACCTTCAACAATCTCGACGCGCCCGTCGGACCGTCGTCCGAGCTTGACGAAGATCTGCTGGGCGACGAGGCCGGGCGCGGCCTGCGCCGGGGCTGGCGTCGTGGCGGCAGGCTTGGTTTCACCTTCCGCCGGCGTGGCGGGCGCTGCAGCCGGCTTGGCGTCGGCCGGGCGGACGGCGTAGACGAAGTCGCCGTAAAGGCTGGTCACCACCGCCGTCTGCGGCACCGCGATGACGTTGTCCTCTTCCGGCAGCTCGACGCGCACCTGCACGAACTGGCCGGGCGCGAGCTTGCCCTCGGGATTGGCGATCTCGGCACGGATCAGCACCAGGCGGGTGGACGGGTCGACCTTCGGCTCGATGCCGACGATCGCGCCGCGGAACGGCATGTCCGCATCGTTGACGCCAAAGCGCACGGGCTGGCCGATCCTGACCAGGTTCAGGCTCTGTTCGGGAACGGAAAAGTCGGCGCGCAGCACGTCGAGGTTTTGCAGGGTGGCGACCGTCGTTCCCGGGGTGAGATACTGGCCGAGGTCGATCCTCGGGATGCCCATCGTGCCGGCAAAGGGCGCGGTAAGTTGCTTCTGCTCCAGCACGGCTTCGAGCTTGGCGACCTGGGCTGCGGAAGCGGTCGCCGCGGCCTGTGCCTGCTCGACGGTGGTCTCGGAGCCCACGCCGCGCTTCTGCAGCTCGATTGCGCGGTCAAGGTTCTGCTTGTCGAGCGCCGCCTGGGCGCGCTGGGCCGACAGGTCCGCCTGCTGCTGCAAGTCGTCAAGCTGCACGAGGAGCGCGCCTTGCTCGACGCGTTGGTTCGAGGCGAACTTGATGTCCTTGACGATGCCGCTGGTCTCGACGGTGAGGTCGACGCCGCGCGAGGCGCTGACCGTGCCGATCGCCTGGATGCCAGGCGTCCATTTCACCGGCTCGATCTTCACGGTGGAAACGGGCGACGGCACGACGGGCATGTTGGCGAAGAACTGCTGGATAGCGTTGTCGCGGAACATGTTGAAGCCGACGATCCCGCCGACCACCAGCACGAGCAGCACGATGGCGATGATGAGACGTTTGATCACGAGGCACTCCGAGAAAGGCGAGCGGAGAACTATGCAGCCGAACGGCTGGACTCCGCAATCTGATTCACCTATCGTAACTGTACCGTCTGGACGGTATTGTCAATTCATTGTATGTGCAGTGCAGCAAAATCGATGAGGACTCCGAGAGCAAATTCCCGTGAACGAATACTGGCCGCTGCGGCAGAGGTCGCGCGCGAAACCGGTCCGGGAAGCCTGTCTCTCGATGCGGTAGCCCATCGCGCAGGCGTGTCGAAGGGCGGGCTGCTCTACAATTTCCCGAGCAAGGCCAAGCTGATGCAGGCGCTCGTGGCAAGCTATGTCGAGGAGTTCGAGCGCGAACTCGACAAGTCCGTTGCCGGGGGCGAAACGCTGCTGACTGCCTATCTGCGGCTCAGCATGCTCAAATGCGAGGATGACGAGACCGCATCCTGGATATTCTCCGCCATGGCCGAGGACCCGCATTTCCTTGAGCCCGTGAGGCAGCATCGTCGCCGGCTGCTCGATCGGCTCAAGGCCGAATCGTCCGATCCCGCCGACCTGCTCATCGTCTTCTTCGCCATGGAGGGGCTGCTGAGCATGAAGCTGTTCGACACAACGATCCTCAGCACGGACGAGCGCGACATGATCCGCGAACGGTTGCCACGCATTGCGAGCGAGCTTCGTTCCTGACACAGAAGTGTCGTCTTCGGCTCGCAAGCTTGACATGACGGAGCGCCTCCGCCACCTGAATGCCGTAGAATCCGGTCGCGGAGACCACACATGACCATCGCCGCCCCGATACCCGCCGCCGGCCAGGCCGGGCCCGCGCCGCGTCGCGCCACCGTCGGCGTGGATGTCGGCGGCGTGACGGTGGGCGGCGGGGCCGCCGTGGTCGTCCAGTCGATGACCAATACGGACACGGCCGACGTCGACGCGACCGTCGCGCAGGTGGCCGCGCTGCATCGCGCCGGCTCGGAACTGGTCCGCATCACCGTCGACCGCGACGAGAGCGCAGCGGCCGTGCCGCGTATCCGCGAGCGGCTGGAGCGCGTCGGCGTGTTCGTGCCGCTGATCGGCGACTTCCACTATATCGGCCACAAGCTGCTGGCCGATCATCCCGCCTGCGCCGAGGCGCTGGCGAAATACCGCATCAATCCCGGCAATGTCGGCTTCAAGGAGAAGAAGGACCGGCAGTTCGGCGCGATCATCGAGACGGCGATCCGCTACGACAAGCCGGTGCGCATCGGCGTGAACTGGGGCTCGCTGGACCAGGAACTGCTCACCCGGCTGATGGACGACAACCAGGCGAACGGCTTTCCGATGACGGCCGATGCGGTGACGCGCGAGGCGATCATCCAGTCGGCGCTGTTCTCGGCCGAGCTTGCCGAGGAGATCGGCCTGCCGCGCTCGAAGATCATCCTCTCGGCCAAGGTCAGCCGCGTGCAGGACCTGATCGCCGTCTACGGGGACCTTGCCGAAAGATCGAACCACGCGCTGCATCTCGGCCTCACCGAGGCGGGCATGGGCACCAAGGGCATCGTCGCCTCGTCGGCCGCGATGGGCATCCTTTTGCAGCAGGGCATCGGCGACACGATCCGCATCTCGCTGACGCCCGAGCCCGGCGGCGACCGCACCCGCGAGGTGCAGGTGGCGCAGGAGCTGCTACAGACGATGGGCTTCCGCCAGTTCGTCCCGATCGTTGCCGCCTGCCCTGGCTGCGGGCGCACGACCTCGACCGTGTTCCAGGAACTGGCCGAGAAGATCCAGGCGGACCTGCGCAAGAACATGCCGGTCTGGAAGACCAAATATCCGGGCGTGGAAGAGCTCAAGGTTGCCGTGATGGGCTGCATCGTCAACGGCCCCGGCGAATCCAAGCATGCCGATATCGGCATCTCGCTGCCAGGCACCGGCGAGACGCCGGCGGCCCCCATCTACATCGACGGCAAGAAGGCGGCGACGCTCCGCGGCGCGAATATTGCGGCGGAGTTCGAGGCGATGGTGGCGGACTATATCGAGAAACGGTTTGGGCAGGCTCCGAGCGAGGCGGCGGAGTGAGTTGGCCGTTCAACATGTGAACGGCGGCAGGTGCGTCGAGACTGCCGCCCCCTCATCCGGCCGCTTCGCGGCCACCTTCTCCCCGTTGGGGAGAAGAGGTTTCGCACCAACGTTCGCGGTTCCCTCTCCCCTCGGGGAGAGGTCCGCCGAGCGAAGCGGAGGCGGGGTGAGGGGGAAACTGTCCGTAGCTCTGGCGATGATGTTGCTTCTGGGGACCGCAAATCCCGCCCGCGCCGAACCCGCAACATCTCCCATCACCATCGACCGCGTCTGCGACCTCATCTGGGTCCATGCGCGGGTGAACCGCCTGCCGGAGGACTTCTTCGCGCGGCTGATCTGGAAGGAGAGCCGGTTCGATCCGGGGGCGATCAGTCCGGCGGGCGCGGAAGGCATTGCGCAGTTCATGCCGGGGACAGCCGCGATGCGGGGGCTCACCGATTCCTTCGATCCCGACCTCGCCATTCCGGCGAGCGCGAAATATCTCGGCGAGCTCAAGGCCAGGTTCGGCAATCTGGGGCTCGCGGCGGCGGCCTACAATTCGGGCGAGACCCGAGTGACGCGCTGGCTGTTCTCCGGCGGGTTCCTGCCGCTCGAGACCGAGAACTATGTGCTCGACATCATGGGCGAGCCGGCGGACGTGTTCATCGATCCGGCCTATGCCGGCAAGATCCAGCCGCTGGACGCAGAGGCAGGGTTCGATGCCGCGTGCCGGGCTATGCCGGCGACGATGAGCGCTGTGATCCCGATGGCGAGCGTGCACACCAAGCCGTGGGGCGTCCAGGTCGCCGGCAATTTTCGGCGCGACGCGGCGGTTCGTCAGTTCCAGCGCCTTAAGGGGCGTTTCAGCGGTGTGCTCGCGGATCATGAGCCGGTGGTCAGCCGGGTGCGCTCGCCCATCGGTCGGCGCGGCATCTATGCCGTGCGCATCGGGGCCGATAGCCGGCGGGAGGCGGACAAGATCTGCGTCACGCTCCACGCCGCAGGCGGCTCCTGCGTGGTGATGCGGAACCGGTAAGCCCTACAGTTCCAGAGCGGCACGAAGGGCCTTGTACTGTTCGGGGGACGTGTCCGAGAATGCGTCTTCGCGGCTCGCCGGAAGATCGTCATACGAAACCGCCCCCTCGAACTGTTCCGCAGTCAGATCGAAACGCTCTCCGTCGATCCGATTGTAGAAGTGCCAATCGTCCCCGACGCGTGTTTTCAGAAGCTCGCCGCCGAAGACATCCTGCACCACAAGCGCCGAACCGATGCACTGTCCGAGCGCCAGCTCGGCCTTGCGTCCCTGTGCGATCGCGGTGGAGATGATCGCCAGGATCGCCAGGATCGCCAGCCCCGGCGAGGCGGTCGCAATCATGTAGGCCGTCCAGCCGACGGCGAGGTGCGGCACATAGGGCAGGATATCGTGCATGGGGAGCGCTTTCGTGAAGCGATGACCAAGCTCTAGCCGTCCGTGGCGTCATGCGCAACTCAAGCGGGCGCAGATACGCAGCGCGCAGGCGCCTCACACGATCTCGTCGAGCGCTGCGATCAGCCGGTCGCACTCCGCCGGCGTACCAATCGTGATCCGCAGGAAATCCGAGAGGCGCGGCTTGGCGAAGTGACGTACCAGGATCGCCCGCTCCCGCAGGGCTTTCGCCAGATCGCCCCCCGGATGCGCCGGGTGGCGGGTGAAGACGAAATTCGCCTGCGACGGCAGCACCTCGAAACCGCGCTGGCGAAGCGCAGCGCTGACGCGCTCGCGCACTTCGATCACCTTGGCCCGGGTTTCGTCGAACCACGCGACGTCCTCGATCGCAGCGGTCGCGCCCGCCTGCGCCACCCGGTCGAGGGGATAGGAATTGAAGCTGTCCTTCACCCGCTCCAGCGCGTCGATCAACGGTCGCTGCCCGATCGCGTAGCCGACCCGGAGACCGGCGAGCGAGCGCGACTTCGACAGCGTGTGGACGACGAGAAGGTTGTCGTACTTCCGTGTCAGAGGCACCGCGCTCTCGCCGCCGAAGTCGATATAGGCCTCGTCGACGACGACCGGCTGGTCGGGATGCTCCGCAACCAGTCTCTCGATCACCGAATGCGGCAGGCCTGTGCCCGTCGGCGCATTCGGGTTCGGAAGGATGATCGCGCCGCAGGCTTGCCGGTAGTCGGCGATCTCGATCGTGTAGTCCTGCTGAAGCGGCACCTCGACGGCCTCGATACCGAACAGCCGGCAATAGGTCGGGTAGAAGCTGTAGGTGATGTCGGGATAGAGCAGCGGCTTCTCGTGCTTCAGCAGCGCGACGAAGGCATGCGCGAGCACCTCGTCTGATCCGTTGCCGACGAACACCTCTTCCGCCACCACGCCATAGATACCGGCGATTGCCTGCCGCAGGCCGAGCGCCGAGGGATCCGGATAAAGCCTCAGGCTGTCCGATACCGCAGCCTGCATGGCTGCGATCGCCTTGGGCGACGGGCCGTACGGGTTCTCGTTGGTGTTGAGCTTGACGAGATCGGCAATGCGCGGCTGCTCGCCGGCGACATAGGGCTTCAGCGTTGCGACGATCGGCGACCAGAACTTGCTCATGCTTTCAGCTCCTGCGATTGGCCACGAACCGGGCGGCCTCCATCAGAATGCAGGCCCGGTCGCCGAAAGACGCAAGCAGGGCTTCGGCCTCCTCGACGAGTTCGCCCAGCCGCCGTTCTGCCCAGTCCTGCCCCTTCAGCGCCACCAGCGTTCCCTTGCCGCGCGCCACGTCCTTGCCGGTCGCCTTGCCCATAGCGGCCGCGTCGGCGGTCAAGTCGAGCAGGTCGTCGGCGAGCTGAAAGGCGAGCCCGATCGCGGAGCCGAACTCGGCCAGCCGCTCGCGCTCGGCGAAGGTGGCGCCGCCGAGGAACGCGCCGGCCTCGCAGGCGTAGCGGATCAAGGCGCCGGTCTTCATCGCCTGGAGCCGGATGATGCCGGCCTCGTCGGGCCGGTCCTTCTCCGCCGCGAGATCGAGCGCCTGGCCGCCGGCCATGCCGCCGATGCCGGCTGCGACCGCCAGCCCCTTCACCAGGTCGAGCCGCTGGCGTGGCGAGAGCGGTGGCCGCGCCGCCTCTCCGCTCTCCGTCGCGAGGATGTCGAAGGCGAGCGTCAGCAGGCTGTCGCCGGCAAGGATCGCGGTCGCCTCGTCATAGGCTTTGTGGACGGTGGGCTGGCCGCGGCGCAGGTCGTCGTCATCCATGGCCGGCAGGTCGTCATGGATCAGCGAATAGCAGTGAACGCACTCGAGCGCGGCCGCCACCGCCAGCACGTCCTCGCCGGAGCGACCGAACAGGGCGGCACTCTCGATGACGAGGAACGGCCGCAGCCGCTTGCCGCCATTGAGAACGCCGTGACGCATGGCGGCGAGCAGGCGTTCCGGCCGGACGATCTCGCCGGCTCGGTCGCGCGCGTCGAGCAGACGGCGCAGCTCCTGCTCGACGCGGGCGGCATGACCCGAAAGCCGTTCCTCGAAGCTGGTGACCGGTGCGCTTTCCATGGCGGCGACGCTTGCCGCCATTCCCTGGCGCGGTCAAGCATGGGAAAGCTCGCTCCGAGACGCGCGGGGTCATTGCCAGCCGCAGAACGCGCCTTTATGCCGTCTGTAATGGCAAAAGGCACTCCCAGGACGAGCATGCCCGCCGTCGATCCGGAGCCGGACATGGCCGCGGGAAGGGTGAGGGCAGGGCAAGGCAGGCGCGGCTGGGTCAGGCGAATCGTCGTCGGGCTCGTGGTGCTGGCGGCGCTGCCCTTTGTGCTGACCTTTCTCTACATCCTGCCTTTCGTGCATCCTGTCTCGACACTGATGCTGAAAGATCTGGCGACCTTGCAGGGCTATGACCGGCAATGGGTGTCGCTGGAGGAAGTCGCGCCGCCGCTGCTCCATTCGATCGTGATGTCGGAAGACGGCCAGTTCTGTTCGCATTACGGTGTGGACCTGCGGGAACTTAGCGCGGTGCTGACCGACGCGATGGAAGGCGAGCTCACCCGCGGCGCCTCGACCATCACCATGCAGACGGTGAAGAACCTCTTTCTGTGGCACCGGCCGCTGGGGTCGGTGCGCAAGGTGATCGAATTGCCGCTGGCGGTCTATTTCGACCTCGTGGTGCCGAAGCACCGGATCATGGAGATCTACATCAACATCGCGGAGCTGGGGCCGAACATCTATGGCGCGGAGGCTGCCGCGCAGCACCATTTCGGCAAGTCGGCGAAGAACCTGTCGCGCCGCGAGGCGGCGCTTCTCACGGCCGCTCTTCCAAACCCGATCTTGCGCAATCCGGCGAAGCCGTCGGCCAGCATGCGCCGCATCGCCAATATCATAGAGCGCCGCGCGCGAAACGCCGGCGACTATGTCAGGTGCCTGCAATAGGGCTCAGACGCCGTCGAGGATGACAATCGTCGGCTGGCGGGGAAGATTGGACAGCGACAGCCTGACCGAGCGTTCGGAGCGGAAGTCGGTGGCGAAGCCCTCGCCCATCAGCGAGATGAATTCGCCGATCGGCGTCGCGTGGCGGTGCATCGGCAGGATGACCGAGGAATAGAGCCGCTCCGCGATCCTGCTCATATTGGTGAGCGACTGGGTCATGCCGCCGTCGACCGGCACCATCAGGACGTCGAGCCGGCCGATGGCGGCATAGTGGGCATCGGTCAGGTCGTGGTGCAGGTGGCCGAGATGGCCGATGCAAAGGCCCGCCACCTCGAAGATGAAGATCGAATTGCCGTTGATCTCCATGCCGCCGGTCGACCACGAGCGAATGTCGGTCGGCACGTTGCGGACATAGAGATCGCTGACCACGACGCGGTGTCTGGCCGGCTCGCCGCCCTCGCCCCAGCCGTTGAGCGGGTATTCGATCGACGGGTCGGGCGTGGGGGTGAAATGACCGGAATGGGCCTTGTTCATGGTGACGACGCGCGGCATCGGGTCGACCGGATAGCGGCCGGAATAGTCCGTGGCGACACGCACGCCACCGGGCGTGTCGATCAGGTAGGTGGAATGGCCGACATAGGTGATGGTCACCTCGCCCTTCCCCACGTCGGCCTGCGCGAGCTGCGGCGTGAAGTTGGCGTAAACGACGTTCGGCAGCGACTGCGCCATCGCGATGCAGGACGAGGGGACGGGATCCTCCTGCTGGGCGCGGGAGGTCACCGTGAAGGCTCCCAGCAGTGCTGCGGCTACGAGTGCCAGGCGGAAGCGGCGCATGTCGGGTCTCCCGGTTCGTCTGACCGAGAGTATCGTCAAGCTGGCGCGGATCGTATCATCACGATTGCGCGAGATGGGGCCGGACAGAGCGGTTCTGGACGAAAGCGAGGCTTCTGGTGTAAGGCAGCCCACCAAATCCAACCATTGCAGGACCTGAAGGGCTCATGGCCGGTCATTCCCAGTTCAAGAACATCATGCATCGCAAAGGCCGCCAGGACGCGATGCGTTCCAAGGCTTTTTCCAAGCTCGCGCGCGAAATCACCGTGGCGGCCAAGATGGGCGCGCCCGACCCGAACTTCAATCCGCGCCTGCGGCTCGCGATCCAGAATGCCAAGGCCGAGTCGATGCCGAAGGACAACATCCAGCGCGCCATCAACAAGGCCGCCGGCGGCGACGCGGAAAACTATGACGAAGTGCGCTACGAGGGCTACGGGCCGGGCGGCGTCGCCGTCATCGTCGAGGCGCTGACCGACAACCGCAACCGCACCGCGTCCAACGTCCGCGCCTGTTTCACCAAGGCGGGCGGGGCGCTCGGCGAAACCGGCTCGGTGTCGTTCATGTGGGACCGCGTCGGGGAGATCGTCTATTCGGCCTCCGCGGCATCGGCGGACAAGGCGATGGACGCCGCGATCGAGGCGGGCGCCGACGACGTGCAGTCGGACGAGGAGAGCCACGTCATCATCTGCGCGTTCGAGAGCATCGGCGACGTGTCCTCCGCGCTCGAAGCGTCGCTCGGTGAGGCCCAGTCGGTGAAGACGATCTGGAAGCCGCAGAACAACATCCCGGTCGACGAAGAGCGCGCTCAGTCGCTGATGAAGCTGGTGGCAGCCCTCGAGGACGACGACGACGTGCAGAACGTCTACGCCAATTTCGAGGTCGACGACGCCACACTTGCCAAGCTCAGCGCGGCGTGAGCGATAAACCCTCCATCCGCATCACCTATTGCACACAGTGCAACTGGATGCTGCGCGCCGCCTGGATGGCACAGGAGCTGCTCTCCAGCTTCGGCGCGGATCTCGGCGAGGTTACGCTGGTGCCGGGCACCGGCGGCATCTACGAGGTCCACTGCGACGGCGAGCTGATCTGGGAGCGCAAGCGCGACGGCGGCTTTCCGGAAGCCGCGGAGCTCAAGCGGCGCCTGCGCGACAAGGTGTGGCCGGAGAAACAGCTCGGGCATCTCGACAAGAAGCCCTGACATGAAAAAACCCCGCCGGAGCGGGGTTTTTTCATGTCCAACGCTACCGTCAGGCTTAGATGCCGAGGTTGGCGAACTTGCTCTTGAACTTGGTGACGCGGCCGCCGCGGTCCAGGAGGTTCTGGTTGCCGCCGGTCCAGGCCGGGTGCGTGGTCGGGTCGATGTCGAGGTTCATCGTGTCCCCTTCCTTGCCCCAGGTGGAGCGGGTCAGGTACTCGGTGCCGTCGGTCATCACGATCTTGATCGTGTGGTAGTCGGGATGGATCTTGTCTTTCATCGGTCTCGTCCTGAACAGCGGTGCGGCGATGCGCCCGGTCTCTAAAGCTTGAAGCCGCGGCCATGGACGGCTACGGCTTCGAAAACGGTCGGCGTGCCCTATACAGCACGACCCCGAGAAGCACAAGTCCGCCCCGCCGACAATACGGCACGTGCCCATTATGCGTCTGGTGCGTATAAGGCATGATCGTTTGGCGCCGGAAGGGCGCCAAGGCCGAATTGATTTCCGTCAAGGCTTCGCGATGCCGAAATGGACGATTAGGTTCGTCCGAACCGTTGATGAGAACAGATCCCGGACCGACGGGACGAGGACCGCAGAGCGATGGCCGAAGATAAACCAATCCAGGAAGAACCAAGGCGCGGCTCGCTCAGGCCGCTGGCGCGGCTGTTCCCCTATCTCGGCCGTTACAAGGGCATGGTCGCGGCATCCGTCTTCTTCCTCATGCTTGCCGCCGCCATGACGCTGACCCTGCCGCTCGCGGTGCGCCGGATGGTGGATCATGGCTTCACCGGCGGCGATTCCACCTTCATCGCCAACTATTTCAGCATGCTCGTGGTCATCGCCGCGGTGCTCGCGCTAGCGTCGGCCTGCCGGTATTATTTCGTCATCACACTCGGCGAACGTGTCGTGTCGGACATACGCCGCGACGTCTTCGCTCATGTCACGACGCTTTCGCCCGCCTTCTTCGATCGGTCGCAATCGGGCGAGATCGTCTCGCGGCTGACTGCCGACACGACCCAGATCAAGTCCGCCGTCGGCGCGACGTCCTCGGTCGCGTTGCGCAACGCCATCATGGGGCTCGGCGCGGTCGGAATGATGGTCGTCACCAGTCCGAAGCTTTCCGGCCTCGTCATCGCCGCGATCCCGGTGATCGTTTTGCCACTCGTTGCCTTCGGACGATCGGTGAGGCGCAAGTCGCGGCTGGCGCAGGACACGCTCGCGCGGGCGACCGCCTATGCCAGCGAGCAGATCGGCGCGCCGCGCACGATGCAGGCCTTCACTGCGGAACCGATCGTCGTCTCCCGCTTCGAGCGCGCGGTCAATGCGGCGTTCGATGCGGCCAGGTCGTCGGTTTTTGCCCGCTCGATCCTCACCTTCTTCGCGATCTTCACTATCTTCGCTTCGGTCGTGGCCGTGCTCTGGTTCGGTTCACGCGACGTGCTCGACGGCACGATGTCGGCCGGCACGCTCGGCCAGTTCCTGCTCTATTCGGTGTTCGCGGCCGGCGCGCTGGGTGCGCTGTCGGAAGTATGGGGCGAGCTCAGCCAGGCAGCGGGCGCCGCCGAACGGCTGACCGAGATCCTTGCCGAGGAGCCGGAGATCGCGGCGCCGGCCGATCCGAAGGCGCTTCCCTCGCCGGCGCTCGGCCGCGTGTCCTTCGAGGACGTCTCCTTCGCCTATCCCGGGCGGCGCGACATGCCGTCACTTACCTCGGTCTCCTTCACGGTCGAGCCCGGCGAGACGGTCGCGATCGTCGGTCCGTCCGGCGCCGGCAAGAGCACCGTCTTCTCGCTCATCCTGCGCTTCTACGACCCGCAGACGGGCAGGATCCGCGTCGACGGCGTCGACATCAGCGAGGCCGACCCGCAGGAATTGCGCCGGCGAATCGCCATTGTGCCGCAGGACGTGACCATCTTCGCCGCCTCGGTGCGCGACAACATCGCCTTCGGTCGCCCCGAGGCCAACCAGATCGACATCGAGCGGGCTGCGCATGATGCGCTGGCGTCCGAGTTTATCGACAAGCTCGGCGCCGGCTACCAGACGGTCGTGGGCGAGCGTGGCGTGACGCTGTCTGGCGGCCAGCGCCAACGCATCGCGATCGCACGAGCGATCCTCCGCGACGCGCCGATCCTGCTGCTCGACGAGGCCACCTCCGCGCTCGATGCGGAAAGCGAGACGCTGGTGCAGACCGCGTTGGAGCGGCTGATGAAGGGCCGCACCACGCTGGTCATCGCGCACCGGCTGGCGACCGTTCTCAAGGCCGACCGAATCCTCGTGCTCGATGGTGGCGAGATCGTCGAGGAAGGCACGCACGCCTCGCTGGTCGCCAAGGGCGGCGTCTACGCGCGTCTGGCGCGGCTGCAGTTCGAGACGGGCGCCAGCGCGTTCAGGAGCGCGGCGGAGTAAGCTATTCGCCCGGCTTGGCGACGTAGGTGAAGTCGAAGGTCCATTTCGAGTTTGCCCAGAAGTCGTCCAGTCGCTTCGAGTATCTGGACAGATAGGCGGGTGAGACCTGGTCCGTGAAGGTCATGAACGTCCAGATGACCTGGAAGCTGGTATCGGTCGCCTTGGTGACGGCCGTGAGTGCTGCGAAGGGCGCAACATCTTGGGCCGAATTTTCCGGTGCTCTGAAACGCGCCTTCAGGTTGCGTACGAGCGTGGTATGTTGCTTGAACACGGGCTGTCCGATCCAGACCGGCGCGACGCGGTCGACGCTGCTAGGCGTCGGAAAGTCGCCGAGCGCAATGTCGGCCTTGAGAGGGAACTCCTTGATGAGGCCATCGGCCTTCAGCTTGGCTGCGCTGAGCTCATAGCGCTCGACAACCTTCACGATGTTGGCGTCGCGGTCGTCGCTGATGTCCAGGGCGGCGACGCGGCTTATGCCCGGATAGAGCCCGTCGTAATATTTGAGGTAGTTTTTCGACAGCTTGGCCGGCGATTCATTCATCAGCTTGTAACGCATCCAATCGGCGGAATCCGCCCGATACGTGGTCTCGACACGCAGCGTCATCGGTTCGTCGGCGCGCGGCATGTCGAACGTTTCCAGGACACTTGACGTCGGTTCGACCAAGCGTGGCCTGGGGATAGGCTCAAGGGCGGCCGTGTCGTCGGTCAAGGGCAGAGCATAGGCGAACTGCGGGACGACGATCGTGTCGGCGCGTCCGCCCTGCAGATAGTTCGTCGGATCGATCCAATAGGGTCTTCCGTCGATTCTCGCCCGCACGATGGCGTGGTTGAAGACTGACACGGCCGGCAAACGTTGCGGCAATGCTGCCCCTTCGAAGGAATGGGTGAGCGCCACATCGGCTTCGATGCCGAGCGAGCGCAGTGCGATCGCAAGCAGCAGCGATTTGTCCTTGCAGTCGCCGAAGCCGCTCGCGATCACTTCCTCCGGGCTGCGCGGAATGTAGGTGCCGGTGCCGATCGAAAGGCTGACGTAGCGGACATCGTCCTGCACGATGCGCATCGCCTCGATGAGCCGGTCCTGAGCCGAGGCGTAGCGGCTGGCGATCGACGCGAGCTTTGTCTTGAAGGTCTCTGGAAGTGTCCGGTTCAGTTGGTAATGCGGACGCACTGCGGCGACGATGTCGGCCCAATCTCGAGTCGATGAGATTTCAATGCGCCCCTGTACGGGAAAGTCCGCTGGCGCATTGGGTTGATCGTTAATCGGCTCGGGATTGATAACGTCCCAGACGAGAGCCTTGATGCCGCCTTCGGTCACAAGATCAGCTTGAAGCTCGGTCTCGCGGGACGTGTAGACGAGTTCCCTTCCGGATGGCGTAAACGCCTTCACACGAAAGCGGCCTACGGGCACCGTCCATTCCACCTCGAACGCCGCGTAAAAGAGGTGTTTGCCGACCGACGGACTGTGCCTGGACGTGCTTGCCCAGTCGATGACGTCGCCGACGCGGACATCGTCCAGGTTGATGTATGCCGTCAGCCGGCCGTCGAACACGCCGCGCTCCGCGTCCGGTTCCCGCCGCGCGGTCTGGATCCTGGCGACCTGGCGCTGGTCGATGATCTCGCCGTCCCGGATGATGTTAAGCCGATTGAGCGTAACGATCTCTGCTTCCGGGTCGAACTCGAGACTGATGGAGGCGGCGCTTTCCAGACCGGTGCGGTCGACGATCTTATAGGAAATGCGATGATAGGTTTCCCAGCCGCCTTCAGTCGGCTGGATCTGATATTCCGACAGCAGGTAATGCAGTCCGCCCTGGATCCTGTCGGCATAGAGCGGATCAGGTGCTGGTACATCCAGTATCTCGACCCATGGCGCCTCGGGACCACGCGCGACGCTGCTGTCAGCGATCGCGGACTGCGACAGGGCGAGGGCCACAAGCAACCCGACGAAGCATATAGCTCGTTGCACTTGCTTCATGTGTGCTGACCGCCCCTCCCCAAGTAAGAGTCAGCCTAGCCGCCCTTTGCTCTAGTCTCAACTATCGACTTCTAACGAGCGCTTTGGGCTTTTCCAGCTAAGGCGCTGATTCTCGACGAGGCTTCAGCGGAGGCGATACTCCCCCTACCTGCTTCTCGTTCGCGGACGAGCGATATGATCGCCTCTGATATCGGGGCGCTCGTTCGGTGCGTCTCCGCAAGCCTGACGACTGCGCCTTGCAGGTAGTCGATCTCGGTGGGCCGTCCGGCGGCCAGGTCTTCGGCCATCGATGAGGTCGCGGTGGGGTCGATTGCGAGCATTCGCCGGGCGACGAGGGTGAAGAGGGCATCCGGAAGGCGCAGGATGAAGGGGATCGTCCGCGGGCGCACACCTTCGATCGGGGGCATCGCGATGCCGGCGGATTTCGTCACCCGGAGCAGTTCGTCGATCTGTGAGGCCAGGATGCGGCGCCAGGGGCGGTCGGAGAGTTGGCGTTTCAGTGGCAGGCCGGAGAGCGCGTTGAGCGCATTGTTCATGTTGAGCGCCAGCTTCGACCAGGCGAGGCCGGCCATGTCCGCGTGATCCGCGCAGCCGACGCCGTCGACATCGAGCAGTGAGCGCAGGTCGGGCCGCCCGCGATCTATGACCACGTGGCCACTGGTGCCGCGATGGAAGGAGAGTGTGCCGTCGGGCCATGTCTGGGCGACGTTGAACGGCACCATCCCTGCCACGACCCGGTCTGCGCCGAGCCGCTCGCGCAGCAGCGGGACGTTGTCGACGCCGTTCTGAAGGCTGACGACAAGAGCATCTGGCGATGCGAGGCGGTGGATGAGATCGGCCATGCCGGCTGTGTCGCCACTCTTCACGGTGACGAAGATCACGGCGGCATCGGCCAGTGCGGCGGTGGAGTCGGCGGTCGCTTCGATGGTGCTAGGCAGAAGCATTCGGTCGCGGCCGTCGAGATCGGTGATCCGCATACCATGATCGCGCACGGCGTCGACCAGCCGCGTCCGGGCAAGGAAGACGACGTTGCGCCGCGCCAGCGTCAGGCATGCGCCGACATAGCAGCCGATGGAGCCGGCGCCGGCGATCGCGATGCGGGCGTCGGGGCTGATCATTGCGCGCTGCTAGACCGAACGCGCGGCGTGGCGGCCCGCATTGCGGCCTGAGAAGATGCAGCCGCCGAGAAAGGTGCCTTCGAGCGCGTTGTAGCCGTGATACCCCCCGCCGCCGAAGCCAGACACCTCGCCCGCGGCGTAGAGGCCGGGGATCGGATTGCCGGATGTGTCGAGCACTTGCGAATCGAGATTGGTGTGCAGGCCCCCGAGCGTCTTGCGCGTCAGCACGTTGAGCCTAACGGCGATCAGCGGCCCATGTGCCGGATCGAGGATGCGATGCGGCTTCGCCGTGCGGATCAGCTTGTCGCCGAGATAATTGCGGGCGCCGTTGATGGCGGTGATTTGCGCGTCCTTGGCGAAGGGGTTGGCGATCTCGCGGTCGCGCGCCTCGATCTGCATCTTCAGGTGGTCATGGTCGATCAGTCTTTCGCCCGCGAGCGCGTTCATCGCCTCGACGAGTTCGGACAGCGTGTTGCGGACGATGAAGTCCTCGCCATTCTCCTTGAAGGCCTCCACCGGCGGCGGGGCGCCCTTGCCGCGCCGGCTCTTCAGCACTGCGCGCCAGCTCTTCGAGGTGAAATCGGGGTTCTGCTCGGAGCCGGACAGCGCAAACTCCTTCTTGATGATCGACTGGGTGAGCACGAACCAGGAATATTCGTAGCCGGTGGACAAGATGTGCTTCAGCGTGCCGAGCGTGTCGAAGCCCGGCAGGCAGGGCGCAGGCAGGCGCTCGCCGCGCGCGTCGAACCACATCGAGGACGGGCCAGGCAGGATGCGGATGCCGTGGTTCGGCCAGATCGGCGCCCAGTTGGCGACGCCCTCGGTGTAGTGCCACATGCGGTCGGCGTTGATGACCGCCGCGCCCGCCTCCTGGCTAATTGCGATCATGCGGCCGTCGACGTGGTGCGGCACGCCGGACACCATGCGCTTCGGCGCGGGTCCAAGGCGCGCGACCGGCCAGTTCCTGCGTACCAGCTCGTGGTTGCCGCCGATCCCGCCCGAGGTGACGAGGACAGCGCCGGCCGACAGCTCGAAGGCGCCGACGACGGCGCGGCCGGACTGCTGGCCCCGCTCCACGGTCGAAGGTTCGAGGATCTCGCCTGCGACGCCGGTGACCGCGCCATTCGTCGTGACGAGGCGGCTTGCCTGATGGCGGAACTTCAGCTCGATGCGGCCGCTCGCGACATGTTCACGTACGCGCCGTTCGAAGGGCTCGACCACGCCGGGACCGGTGCCCCAGGTGATGTGGAAACGTGGCACGGAATTGCCGTGGCCGTGCGCCTGCGCGCCACCGCGCTCGGCCCAGCCGACGACGGGAAACCAGCGCATGCCCATGCCGTGGAGCCATGGGCGCATTTCGCCGGCGGAGAAGTCGACGAAGGCTTCGGCCACCTTGCGCGGCCATGCGTCCTCGGGCCGGTCGAACTGGGCGGAGCCCAGCCAGTCCTGCAACGCCAGCTCGCGGCTGTCCTTGATGCGCAGGCGGCGTTGCTCGGGGCTGTCGACGAAGAAGAGGCCGCCGAGCGACCAGAAGGCCTGCCCGCCGAGCGAGTTCTCGCCCTCCTGCTCCAGGACGACGACGCGCCTGCCGGCATCGGCGAGTTCGGCGGCCGCTACGAGCCCGGCGAGCCCGCCGCCCACCACGATGGCATCCGCATGTTCGGCCACGTCGTCCTCCCCCTGTTCCTCTCCCGGGTCAGGAAGGATGGGCCGGGCGTCGCCACGCAATCAAGGGGAAAGTTGCGCGGCATGCGACGGCGTGCTCAATGAAGGGATCACGGGGGAACCTGCCATGATCGCCAACATCCTGATCGCCGTCGTCGCGTTGATCCATCTTTATATCGTCTATCTCGAGATGCTTGCATGGGACACGCCCGCGGGCCGCAAGGCGTTCGGCACGACGCCGGAGTTCTCGGCCGCCTCGAAGACGCTTGCGATGCATCAGGGGCTCTACAACGGCTTCCTCGTCGCTGGCCTCGTCTGGGGCCTTTGGCTCGGCGATGCCGGCTTCGCGGTGAAGGTGTTCTTTCTCGGCTGCGTAATCGTCGCCGGCCTTTTCGGCGCCGCGACCGTGGGGATCAAGATCCTCTACATCCAGGCTTTGCCGGCCGCGCTAGCGCTGGCCGCGCTGTTGCTGGGCGTCTGAGTGGAACTCAAACCGCGCAGCCGCGTTTGTCTGGCGACGATCGTCACGACGAACGAGGTGTAGCCATGTCCATGAATTTCCTGAATGCCCGCAAGGATGTCGAGGGCCGCCTCGCGGACCAGATCCATTCGCTGCAGGAAGAGCTGAAGACCCTGCGCCGCCAGGCAGGAAAGCGGGGCGCACAGTCCTATTCCGACGCGCGTGACAGCGCTGCCGACCTCGTGGAAGAGATCCGCGATACGCTCGCGCCGACCATGGATCAGATGCGCCGCCAGGCGAGATATGCCGGCGAGAGCGTCAGGAGCCATCCGGCCGCCTCGGTCGCGGTCGGGCTGATCGTGCTCGGCCTCGCGGCCGCGCTGTTCGCGGGCCGTTCGTCTTCGCGCTAATATCCTAGCCGAACACTCCTCCCGTGCCGGTCTCCTGACGGAGCCAGATCGCGAGCAGGATGAAGAGGATGGCGACACCCACGCCCGTCCAGTCCCATTGGCGCGTGCGCAGGAATTCGTAGAGTTTGTACAGAGCGATCGCGCCGGCGACGGCGCAGACGACCAGCAGAATCAGACGCGGCATTTCCTGTCTCCGCAAAGTTCTGGATGCTTGGCGCACCATCATGGCGGGTTGTAGGCCGTCCGCAAGGCACCGGCAAAAGATTGGGCCAACCGTATGATTTCGCGCGCGCCGTCGCTCGAACTGGTCTAAGGGGGCCTAATTCTGGCGCCAACTCACCCCCTTCTGGGTCATGCCTCCTGATTCCTCCGCCTCAACCCATCGCTTCGCCGCGTTCCGCCATTCGTCCTTCTCACGTTATTGGGCGGCGCGGTTTCTCACCACCTTTGCGACGCAGGTGGTTTCGGTCGCGGTCGGTTGGCAAATCTATGACCTGACGCGCGACCCGTTCGATCTCGGCCTCGTCGGGATCATCCAGTTCGCGCCCTCGCTGCTGCTCGTACTGGTTACCGGCTCCGTCGCCGACCGGTTCGGCCGCAGGCTGATCATGGCGCTGGCGGCGTTCCTGGAGGCGCTGTGCGCGCTGTCGATCCTGTTGTTGACGCTGCGCGGCCTCACAGGCGTCTCGGAGGTTTTCGCGATCCTGTTCGTCTTCGGCATCGCGCGCGCCTTCTTCGCGCCGGCCTCTGCCTCGCTCGTCGCCAATCTCGTGCCGGCGGAGGATTTCGCCAATGCGGTGGCCTGGAATTCATCCGCCTGGCAGACGGCGACGATCGTCGGACCTGTCGCGGGAGGCCTTCTCTACGGCCTGTCGGCGGAGGCCGCCTACACGGTCGCGATGGTGCTCATGCTCGCCGCCGGCGTAATCATCCTGACCATACCGAAACCGACGCAGCATTCCGAAACGGAGAAGACCTCGCTGGAGACGATCTTCGCCGGCTTCCGCTACATCTGGTCGGAGAAGATCGTGCTGGGCGCGATTTCGCTCGACCTCTTCGCCGTGCTGCTCTCGGGCGCGGTGGCACTGCTGCCGGTCTATGCGCGCGACATCCTCGAACTCGGCCCGTGGGGACTGGGCCTCCTGCGCGCCGCGCCCGGCATCGGCGCGATCATGGTGGCGGTCTGGCTCACCAGCCATCCGATCCGCGACCATGCGGGCCTGGTCATGCTGTTTTTCGTTGCGATGTTTGGGGTCTTCACCATCGTCTTCGGCGTGTCCACGATCCCGTGGCTGTCGATCTTCGCGCTTGCCATGCTCGGCGCGACCGATATGATCTCGGTCTATGTGCGCGAGACGCTGATCCATCTCTGGACGCCGGACCGTGTGCGCGGCCGGGTCAATGCGGTGAACATGGTCTTCGTCGGCGCATCGAACGAGCTTGGCGAGTTCCGCGCGGGCACGATGGCGGCGCTGATCGGGACCGTGCCGGCCGTCGTCTTTGGCGGTGTCGGCGCGATCGCGGTGGCCGGGCTGTGGGCCGTGCTCTTCCCGGCGCTGCGAAAGGTCAGGCGGCTGGACGGACGGGTGTAGGCGACGTCAGGCTTTCCGCGCCCGCGTCACCGCCTGCCTCGGGTCCGCGGCGCCGAAGATTCGTTCTAGGAATTCTCCCAGCCAGGCGCGCAGCCTGACGTCCCAGAGCATACGGCCTTCGAGGTGATCGCGGCCGACCTGCGCACCCGGCAGTTCGAAGCGCTGCGCGCCCCGTACCACCCAGCGGTGCATCATCGCACGGGTCAGCTCGGCGTGGAACTGTACGCCCCAGGCATTGTCGCCGTAGCGGATCGCCTGGTTCTCGTAGTGCTCGCCGGAGGCCAGCAGCGTCGCACCGGAGGGCAGCGAGAAGCCCTCGCGGTGGAAGTGGTAGACCATATCCGGCCAGTCGAAAATCTCGCGGCCGGCATCGGTCGGCTTCAGCGGATACCAGCCGATCTCGACCTTGCCGTCATCGCGCCCACCGACCTTGCCGCCGAGATGGTTCACCAGCATCTGCGCGCCGAGGCAGATGCCGAGGAACGGCTTGTTTTCGCCGAGCGGCACCGCCAGCCAGTCGGTCTCGCGCTTGACGAACTCGTCGGGATCGTTGGCGCTCATCGGTCCGCCGAAGACGACCGCTCCGGCATGGTTTTCAAGCGTCTCGGGCAGGGGATCGCCGAGCGGCGGCCGGCGGATGTCGAGGTCGAAGCCGCTGGCGACGAGAATCTGCCCGACACGGCCAGGGCTCGACAGTTCCTGGTGCAGGACCGTAAGGATTTTCGGCCGCGCGGGAAACTCAGTCCGTCTCGACTTCATCTTTCGTTCCAGAAGATCCCGGCCGGCGCTCCTCCACTTCGTGCCGCATCCTGATCCTGTCGGCTCGTTCGACGTGCAACAGCTCCGCGACGCGCCAGACGATGTTGTTCTCCACTTCGGTACGAATGCCGTCGGCGTAGACGATCTCCCACATCATGCCGACGAACTCGATGCGGCTCTCGTGATCGAGATGCTGATTGAGGATGCTGGTGAAGGCGTAGAGGTCGACCGATTCCTGCTCGGCCTTCTCGCCGGCGTCGACAATCTCGGCCAGCCTTTCTCCGTGGACGTCATAACTCGCGGCGATCTCCTCCTCGAGGATCTTCCGCTCGGATTCGGCGCGCTCGCCGTCGGCATCCATGACGAAAAAGAGAAGCGCCGCGGCGGCAACGGCAGGGTGGTCTCCGCCAAGGTGGCGCCCGGCGGTCTCCTCGCCGGTCAGTTCCCTTATGAAAGCAAGAAAACGCTCGAACATGGAATGGGACCGACAGGCAGGGAGTTGCGACGCCCGAATCGGCGCCTTGGAAATCTAACGCGTTCTGACCGATCGGCAACCATCAGAAGAGCCGGAAGCGACGTGCTTCCTTTTCCCCGGCGGAGTCCGGATCCACACCCGGATCGTCGGGAATGGGCGGCACAGGCGGTTCTTCCGAAAGCGCGGCGACGACGGAGGCGGGCGCGGCAGGTTGTGCGTTCTCCGGCTTCTGTTCGACAGGCGCCGTCGCCTTGGCCGGCGTTTCCGGCGCCGGTGCAGACGGTTCCGGAGCCTGGACCGGCGGATAGCGGTCGTTGGCCGGCATAGGGACGATCTCGGCGTCGACCACATCCGTGCGGGCGGGTGCAGGCTCGGGCTGCTGGAGGGCGGCCGGTGGGGCTGCACGCTCCGGCTCGGGGGCGGGGCCGTCCACCACCTGCGGCGCCTGTTCGATCACCTGACCGACCCGCTCGACCGGCACGCGCCATTCGAAGGCGCCGATGCGGCCAGTGACCGGCGAGAAGGGTGCCCATTTCTCGGAAACGATGCCGTCTGCCGTCCAGGCGGGATCCGGCTGCGCCTTCACGGCGCGTCCCAGATATTCGCGCACCTTGCCCTGGTCGCCGCCGTCAGCGTCCTCGACATCGGCAAGCAGCAGGAACGCTGCCTCGCGTGGTGCAAGCCGCGCCGCCGTCTCGGCAGCGTCGCGCGCAGCCTTGTATTCACCCGCTTCGAGCGCGGCGCGGGCGATCGCGAGCGAGGATTCGGCGTTGTTGGTGCGCAGCTCTGCCAGCTTGCGGGCCCGCTTGAGCCGGTCGATCGCCGAATCGCCGTGGCGCGCATGGACATAGGCGTCGGCGATCTCAGGATGCGGCTCCTTCTTCCAGGCAGCCTCGAGGATCTTTGCGCCCCTGCGCAGGTCGTCCTGGCGGAAGAGCGCCTTGGCGGCGATGACGGCGGCGGGAACGAGGCCAGGATCAAGCCTGTTCGCCTCAATCGCCGCGTTCTTCGCAGCGAGCGGATCGACGTGCGACAGATTGATCGCCTTGGCCGTCAGCAGTACCGCGCGATTCTTCGCTGCCGCTTCCTTCTCGGCTGCGCCGGTCGGCTTCCTGGCGTCGAGCAGGCGCAGCGCGCCGTCCCAGTCGCCGTCGCGCATGCGCGATTCGAGCGCGGCGTTGGCGGCCCAGGACAGCTGCGGCGCGGCAGCGCTCGCCTGCTCGGCATAATGGCGCGCAACGCCCCGGTCGCCCAGCCGCTCGGCCTCCAGATAGAGTCCGCGCAGGCCGATCAGCTTCATTTCAGGATCGTCCAGCATCGTCTCGAACTTCTTGCGCGCGGCGGCGTGGTCGCCTTCGAGCAGGGAGGCTTGCGCTTCCAGGAGGTGCAGCAGCGGCTCCTGGTCGGCGCTCAGCATCTTGACGGATTCGCGATGCTTGCGGCGCGCCATGTCGGCATCGCCTGCGCCGGCGGCGATCAGGCCGGTCGAGAGGGCTTGGTAGCCGCGGTCGCGGCGGCGCACGCGAAAGTAGCGGGAAATCGTGTAAGGGCTGTTCCAGATGCTCTTGATGAGCCACCACAGGATCATCACCGCGGCGACGAGGGCGGTCACGATCGCGGCGGCGACCATCAGCGTCACCTCGTACTGGTAGCCGCTGAACGTCACCAGGAGCGTGCCCGGCCGCTCGGCGAGCCAGGCGAAGCCGAGACCGAGCGCGAAGACGAGGATCAAGAAGGACAGGATACGGAACATCGGTCGACCCCCGGAAACGGACTTGGGCTCAGGCCTTGAGCGCGGCGGACAGGATCGTGCCGATCAGCCCGTCGGCCGCCTCGCGCGCCTTGACCCTGGCAATGAACTCGGCGCCCGCCGCCTTGGCCGGCTCCGGAAGCTTGTCGTATTCCGCGACGGCGCCGGCATAGTCGCCCTTTTTCAAGGCGACTTCCATCCGCGCGACGATGGCGGGCGCATCCTCGCCCTCCACCGTGCCGACCGGCCGCACCTGTACGAGCGATTGGGCGCTCGACACGAGGCGGTCAATGAAGCCCGCGTTCGGATCCTGCACCTTAGAGGCAGCGATCATCGCATTGGCGACCGCGGGGAAAGCGTCGTCGATCGCGGTGCGCGAGGGTACGCCGGTCGCCGCCATGCCGCGCAGGGCCTCGATCTCGGGCGACTGCGGCGCGATCGATGCGTAGGTCTCCAGCTCGGTCATGAACGGATCGCCGCGGTCGATGGCGGCCTTGAGCGCGGAGGCCGCAATGGCCAGCGCCGCGCTCGGCTGTTCCGCCTGTTCGGCGACCTGGCCGCCGAGCTCGCCCACCTGCGCCTCAAGTGCCGCGAGGCGCCGTTCGAGAGGGGTTACTGCACCGGCGGCGGCCTGCTTCGCCTCGGCCACGGCGGCATCGAGCGCATCGAGGCGCTGGGTCACCGGCGCGAGATCAACGCTGGCACCGCCCTGCTGAACGGAGGCAAGCGCCGTTTCGAGGGCCTTGAAGCGTTCCTCCAGCGCCGCCGACGCTTCCGGCGATGCGCCGTCGCCGGCTTGCAGTGACTGGAGCTGTGTGCGGGTCTCGTTCAGCGCCGCGGCAAGCTCGTCGAGCCGGGGAGCAAGGTTTTCCGGGGCCGGGACAGCGGCGACCTGGTTCTGCAACGCGCCGATCTCGCCGCGCAGTGCCTCGATCTCGGCGGTCGCCGTCGAATTCCCGCCGAGCGACGGCAGCACGCCGCCATATTGCAGCGCGCCCGCGCCGGCGATCGCGACAACGCCACCGAGAAGACCGGCTGCAATGGCCGAAACGCCGCCACGACGAGGTTCGGCGCGCGGCGGGGACGGCGGAGGGGCTTTCGGGGAGGACTTGTCGGCGCCGGCTGTAGGCTGCGGCGATGCGGATGGCTGCTCGCGACCGAAGGGCGGCTTCGCGCCGCTTTCAGCGGTCGGCTTCGAGGCTGTCTCGTCGGGCAGGGTTTTCTCCGCAGACTTCGCCTCCGGAGTCGGTTCAGGCGATCTAGCCGACGCCGCGGGCGCGGACGTTTCGGGCTTAGCGGGTTCGGATTTCACAGGCTCGGCGTCGAGATCGATCGTCACGGGGTCGCGACGCGGCTTCGAATGCCGAATCTTCGGCGAATTCACCATCTTCATGCTCCCCGCGCTTGACGCCGGCCGATGTCGGAACCCTCCGGGACCGGTCCGATGACTACCGGCTATTGGACAGGATGAAAAGGGTGGCAGTATGGCGCGGCTAGAGCAGCTCGGACAGCGCCTCGACCATCGCGCGATCGGTCGGCTCCCTTGCAATTGTGATCCGGCCGGGAAAGAGCGGAGCGGCAGGCTCGGCCGCGCGGCGCGAGATCGCCACCAGCCGGGCGTTTGTCAGCGACGACGCAAAGGCGGGACGGGCGGCCAGCACCGCCAGAGCCTTGGCCGCCTCGGCGGAGTGGGCGAGTACGGCGAGGAAGGGCGCCGTAGCCAGCCGGTTCATCGTGTCCTCACCGATGCCCATCGGCACGGTTTCATAGGTTTCGATCGGGATCGTGCGGATACCGTGTCGCCTTAAACCCTCCTCGAAGTCCGGCCGACGCAGCCTGCCGCAGAGATAGGCGACGGTCGCGTTCGTCTCAAAGCTGTCGCATATGAGCCGGACGAGGCTGGCTGCATCGCCTGGCCCGGCGGCGACGTCCAAAAAGCCGGCATTGCGGGCCGTCTCGGCCGTGGCCTCACCGACCGCATAAAGCGGGCGTTTCGCGAGCTCCTGCAGCAGCTCAGGAGAGGCGTGGCGAAGCGCGTTGGCGCTGGTGACAGCGACGGCGTCGATCGCTCTCGTGTCGGCCGCCTCGGCCGGCAGCGGGCGAATCTCCGTCAGCGGCAGCATGATCGGCTCGAAGCCGGCCAGCCGCAGCGCCCGCGCGGTCGCGGACGCGCCGGGTTCCGGCCGCGTGACGAGCACACGGCGCAGTGGACTAGGCCCAGCCGTCAAAGAACTCCTCGCCGGCCTTTGCGCGAACGATGCGGGCCGCCTCCTGGCCAAGGGCTTCCGCCTCTAATGCGTAGCCGTCGAGGACGACGTCGTGCGATTTCGTGCCGTCCGGGGTCAGGATCAATCCGGAGAACAGGATTCGGTCGCCTTCGATCCGCGCATAGCCGGCGATCGGCGTGCGGCAGGAACCGTCCAGCGCGCCGAGAAAGGCGCGCTCGCAGGCCAACGCCGTCGCCGTCTCGCGATGGCTGATCGGTTCGAGCATGGCCGCGGCGCGCAAATCTCCCGATCGCTGCTCGACGCAGATTGCGCCCTGGCCGGGGGCAGGAGGAAACTCGTCCAGCGGCAGAAGTTGTGTGATCTCGTGCGCGAGGCCAAGCCGCCTGAGTCCGGCATTGGCGAGCATCGTGCCGTCCACCTGGCCTTCCGACAGCTTGCGCAGGCGGGTCTGCACGTTGCCGCGAAAGGTGACGACCTCAAGGTCCGGCCGCATGCGGCGGATCAGCGCCTGGCGGCGCAGCGAGGAGGATCCGACCACCGCGCCGGACGGCAGTCCCTTCAGCGTTGGCGCGGTGCGGCCGATGAAAGCGTCTCGCGGATCCTCACGCTCCAGGAAGGCCGAGAGTTCTAGGCCGGGTGGCAGCCGGGTCGGCATGTCCTTCGAGGAATGCACGGCAATGTCGATGCGCCTGTCGAGCAAGGCTTCCTCGATCTCCTTGGTGAACAGGCCCTTGCCGCCGGCCTCGGAGAGCGGGCGGTCCTGGATTCGGTCGCCGGTCACCGAAATGATCTCGATGGCGAAGGCTTCCTCCGGAAGGCCGTGCGCCTGCATCAGGAGGGAGCGCGTCTCGTGCGCCTGCGCCAGTGCCAGAGCGCTGCCCCGCGTGCCTATCCTGAACAGTTCTGTTTGCATGATGTGTGGACCGTGATAACCCCTGCCGGTCCGGATCGGCCGGGCACTCTCAGTATCATCCCCTAGCCAGGTGTCCATATTTCGGCAATGCAGCTGGTGAAACCGACCCGCCTCATGCTCGGCATCGAAACGAGCTGCGACGAGACCGCGGCCTCGGTCGTCGCGCTCGACGTCGACGGCCGTCCGGAGATTCTTTCCAACGTCGTGCTGAGCCAGATCGAGGAACATGCTGCCTTCGGCGGCGTGGTGCCGGAGATTGCCGCGCGCGCCCATGTCGAGGCGCTGGACGGCATCATCGAGGCCGCGCTGCAGGAAGCGGGCAAAGACCTCGCCGAGATGGAGGGCATCGCGGCGACCGCCGGGCCGGGGCTTATCGGCGGGCTGATCGTCGGGCTGATGACCGGCAAGGCGCTGGCGAGCGTGAGCGGCAAGCCGCTCTATCCGGTGAACCATCTCGAAGGTCATGCGCTGGCAGCGCGTCTCGTCGACGATGTCGCGTTTCCTTACCTGGTCTTGCTGGTCTCTGGCGGGCACACGCAGATCATCCTCGTGCGCGGGGTGGGAGACTACGAGCGTTGGGCCTCGACGATCGACGATGCGTTGGGCGAGGCCTTCGACAAGACGGCGAAGCTGCTCGGCCTGCCCTATCCCGGCGGCCCGAACGTCGAGAAGGCCGCACTTGCCGGCGATGCGTCGCGCTTCGACCTCCCTCGCCCCCTAAAGAGCGAGGCGCGGCCGGATTTCTCGTTCTCCGGTCTCAAAACCGCCGTGCGGCAGGCCGCGACGGCGATCGCACCGTTGACGGAGAAGGACATCGCCGACATCTGTGCCTCCTTCCAACTGGCGGTGGGTGAGACGCTGCAGGACCGCGTGGCGCGCAGCCTGACGCGGTTTCGCGGGATGTTTCCGGAACAGCAGACGCCGACGCTCGTCGTCGCGGGCGGCGTGGCGGCGAACAAGGCGATCCGGGCGGCGCTCGAACTGGTCTGCGAGCGGAACGGCTTCCGCTTCCTCGCGCCGCCGATGAAACTGTGCACCGACAATGCGGCGATGATCGCCTGGGCGGGGTTGGAGCGGCTACGCGCCGGTATCGAGCCGGACGAGGCGATGCATTTCGCGCCGCGCTCGCGTTGGCCGCTGGACGAGAGTGCCGCGCCGCTGATCGGCGCCGGCAAGCGCGGAGCCAAGGCATGAAGGTCGCGGTTCTCGGCGGCGGCGCCTGGGGCACGGCGCTCGCGCTCACCTCGCTGCGCGGCGGTAATGCGACAACCCTCTGGATGCGCGATGCTGATGCGGTGCGCGCGGTCAACGATCGGCACGAGAACCCCGGCTACCTGCCCGGCATTGCGCTCGACCCGGAGCTGACCGCGACGGACGACCTCGACGCGGCGCTCGTTTGCGCGGAGTGCGTGCTGGCTGTCGCCCCGGCGCAGGCGCTGCGCGAGGTGGCGTCGCGGCTTGTCGGCAGGATCCGGCCCGGCGTGCCGGTGGTGATCTGCGCCAAGGGCATCGAGCGGAGCTCCGGCAAGCGGCTGTCGGAAATCGTCCGCGAGATGCTGCCTGACAACCCCCCGGCGGCACTCTCCGGGCCAAGCTTCGCCACCGACGTGGCGCGCGGGCTGCCGACGGCGGTCACGGTGGCGGCCGAGGACGCGGAGCTTGCCGCGAAGCTGGCGCGGCTTCTGTCGGCGCCGCAGTTCCGCTGCTATTCCTCGGACGACCTCGTCGGCGTCGAGATCGGCGGTGCGCTGAAGAACGTGCTGGCGATCGCTGCCGGTGCGGTCATCGGCGCCGGGCTCGGCGCGAGCGCCCAGGCAGCGCTGGTGACGCGCGGTTTCGTCGAGCTGCGCCGCATCGGCGCATCTTTCGGCGCGCGGCCCGAGACGCTGATGGGACTGTCCGGCCTCGGCGACCTCGTGCTTACCTGCGGCTCCGCCCAGTCACGCAACTTCGCCTACGGGCTGGCATTGGGGCGCGGGGACAGTCTTGTCGGCATGAAACTCGCCGAAGGCGTGGCGACGGCCGGCATCGCGGCCACGATCGCGGCCGAGCGCGGCATTCGCGCTCCGATCACCGATGCAGTCGACCGGATGCTTGCAGGCACGCTGACGATCGACCGTGCCGTCGGGGAGCTGCTTTCACGGCCACTCAGGGCCGAGGACGATTAGGAACGAGGAAGGGGCTTCATATGGCGTATTGGCTGTTCAAATCCGAGCCGTTCAAATGGTCCTGGGACATGCAGAAGGCTGCCGGCAAGAAAGGCCAGCAGTGGGACGGCGTGCGCAACTATCAGGCGCGCAACAACATGCGCGCCATGCAGATCGGCGACCGCGGTTTTTTCTACCACTCCAATGAGGGGTTGGAGGTCGTCGGCATCGTCGAGGTCTGTGCCCTTGCGCACCATGACACGACGACCGACGATCCGCGCTGGGAATGTGTCGACATCCGCGCCGTGAAGGACGTGCCGAAGCCGGTGACGCTCGAGGAGATCAAGGCGAACGAGAAGCTCGCCAAGATGGTGCTCGTCAACAATTCGCGGCTTTCGGTCCAGCCCGTGGCCGAGGACGAATGGGCGGAGATCTGCCGCATGGGCGGCCTCAAGGGTGAGTGACGGCCGGCGTGTCGGGGCGACCGAGGCCTTCGTTCTCGCGAACACGGCCCTGATCGCGCCGCCGCATGTGCCGGAGATCCGGCTCCACCTCGCCGACGAGGCGCATGAGCTCTGGCATCTCACCGAGGAGCAGTTGCAGGAAAAGGGCCTGCCGCCGCCGTTCTGGGCCTTCGCCTGGGCCGGTGGGCAGGGCCTGTCGCGCTACGTGCTCGACAATCCGCACATTGTGCATGGGAAGCGCGTGCTCGACTTTGCCGCAGGGTCCGGGCTGGTGGGGATCGCGGCCGCGCAGGCCGGTGCCAGAAGCGTGCTATGCGCGGACATCGATCCGTTCTGCGGGCCGGCGGTCGCGCTCAACGCGGCTGCGAATTCCGTCGACGTGGGGTTCACCGGTGATGACGTTGTCGGGACCGACGATGGCTGGGAGGTCGTCCTTGCCGGCGACGTGTTCTACGACCGGGCCTTCGCCGATCTTCTCATCCCGTGGTTCACGGGACTGGCCGGACGCGGGGCGTCCGTTCTGGTGGGCGATCCGGGACGCGCCTATCTGCCGAAGGCGCGGCTGACGCAGCTCGCCGAGTATCAGGTGCCGGTCACTCGCGCGCTGGAAGACGCCGACGTGAAGCGGACGAGGGTCTGGCGCTACACTTGACGGCGCGCCGCGCGCGGCGTTCTCTGCCGGCGGAACCGTGGAGGGGACGTCATGGACATTTCTTCGATCAACTGGATCGCCGTCGTCGTGGCGGCGGTCGTCGCCTGGCTGTTCGGGGCCGCCTGGTACATGCTGCTCAGCAAGCCTTGGCTGGCGGCGGCCAAGCTGGATCCGGCGACGATGCAGCGCTCGGCCGCGCCCTTCGTCATCAGCTTCCTCGCCGAGATCGTGATGGCGATCATCTTCTCGATGCTTCTGGGAACGCTCACTTTCGGCGAGCCTTCTGTCGTGGCCGGCGTGATGTTCGGCATCATCTTCTGGGTCGGGTTCGTCGTGACCATCCTTGCCGTCAACCACCGCTACGAAGGCTTCGGCTGGGGGCTGACGCTGATCGACGGCGGCCACTGGCTCGGCGTGCTGATCCTCATCGGTGCAGTGATCGGCTGGCTCGGCGGGACCGCGATCGAATAGTCAGCGCATGACCCGCAACACCGTCCGCGTCGACAGCAGCGGCAGGATGACCTGCATGTCGCGCGGCGAAAGCGCGATACAGCCTTCGGTCGGCAGATAGCCCGGACGGGCGATGTGCAGGAAGATCGCGCTGCCGCAGTTGCGGCGGCGCGGGCTGATGTTCCAGTCGAGCACGATGCAGAGGTCGTAGAGGCGATCCTTGCGTCGCATCTTTTCGTGGCTGCCCGGATAAGGCAGGCGAACTGGCTTGTTGTAGTTGCGGTCATCCGGCGCGTCGCACCAGCCGAGATCGTCGGCGATCCGCGTCAGGCCGAGGCGGTCGCGGCGCGGGACAACTCCATCGGTGCGATAATAGCCGCCGAGCACCCTTAAGTCCGCCAAGGGCGTTGCGCCGTCGCCCTCACGCTTCAGCGCGGCGATCCCGCCCTTACCGAGTGCGCAGCGGAAGGTGCGGCCTTCAATTGAAAGAATGCCCTGGCTGGCCTTGCCCGGCCTGCGCCTGACACCAAATATCGTGCGTGGGAGACGGAAATCAGTCATGATGGAGAGGCATCACGCATTGATGAGGAACACAGCACGGCCGAACAAATCACAGTGATAGCCTTCCGCACACCTCACGTTCCGAATAAGGGACGGCGCGTCAACAGCCAATTCATTGCCAGACCACGGATTGAATCATGACCTCCCGCACCATTCTGATCGTTGACGACGATGTCGACCTGCGCGGCACGCTCGTCGAACAGTTGTCGCTCTATGAGGAATTCGACGTGCTCCAGGAAGGCACGGCCACCAAGGGCGTATCGACGGCGCGCGGCGGCGTGGTCGATCTGCTGATCATGGATGTCGGCCTGCCCGACATGGATGGCCGCGAGGCGGTGAAGCTCTTGCGCAAGGGCGGCTTCAAGGCGCCGGTGATCATGCTTACGGGGCACGACACCGATTCCGACACCATCCTCGGCCTCGAAGCCGGCGCGAACGACTATGTGACCAAGCCGTTCCGGTTCGCCGTGCTTTTGGCGAGGATCCGGGCGCAGCTGCGCCAGCACGAGCAGAGCGAGGACGCGACCTTCGCCGTCGGGCCTTACACGTTCAAGCCGAGCCAGAAGCTCCTGATCGATCAGCGGGGCGCCAAGGTGCGCCTCACCGAGAAGGAAGCCTCAATCATCAAATATCTCTACCGGGCCGACCAGAAAGTGGTGACGCGCGACGTGCTGCTGGAGGAGGTCTGGGGCTACAATTCCGGCGTCACCACCCACACGCTCGAGACACATGTCTACAGGCTTCGGCAGAAGATCGAGCGCGATCCTTCCAATGCCGAAATTCTTGTGACAGAAAGCGGCGGTTACAAGCTCGTTCCATAGTCGGCATTTGAGTCGCCGGCGGGAGGGGGGCCGGAGGGGCCGCATTCGCGCATGGCGCTGGAAGACGATATCCGGATACTGTCCGGCGTCCGGCTCTTCGAAGGGCTGACGCACGAACAGCTTCGCCTTTTGGCCTTCGGCGCAGAAAACATCCGCCTGATGAAGGACCGCGACCTGTTCCGCGAGGAGACGGCGGCCGACTGCGCCTATGTCGTGACCAAGGGCCGAATAGCGCTTTACCGCACCGTCGACGGCCAGCGCGTGCCCTTTGCCTATGCCGAGCCGGGCGACACGCTCGACGAGATGGCTCTGATCTCCCATGTCCGCCGTAAGGCCGGTGCCTATGCCGATGAAGAGTCGGAGGTGATCCGCCTTAACCGGTCGCTGTTCCGGCGCATCATGGAAGAATATCCCGAGGTCGCGTTCGCGCTGCGCGACAGGCTTGCCTCCGAATTCACGGAGATGGTGGATCGCATCGCGACGCTCGCCTCACGCTTCGAGAAGTGATGCCGAAAGTTTAGTGCACTGCAAGATGAAAGTTCGGGCGCTATCGTCCTGACCTTGCGTTATTTTCTTCGACCTCCCCGACATAACGCCTGATTCCCGCCCTCTCCGCCGGCATGTCGTGTTGCGGCGCAGCAACGATTTTGGCTTGCGATGTTTAGTAATCGCTGTTTCACTAAACAAATTACTAAACATCCGGCGTCTGCCCTGCGCCGGCTGGACCTGCCCCGGAGGAGGGGTTTTTCGGGCTTCGAGGCGGTCGATCCGACGCCTCGCTTTTGGGAGGAAGGCATGAAACGCATCACCAGGACTGCGTTCGGCCTGGCGTCGGGCCTCTTGGCCACGACCGCCCTGTCGAACGTCGCAGCAGCCGAGGACCTGACCCTGTGCTGGGCCGCTTGGGACCCCGCAAACGCACTCGTCGAGCTGAGCAAGGACTTCACCAAGGAAACCGGCATCGGCATGAAGTTCGAGTTCGTGCCGTGGACCAATTATGCTGACCGCTTTCTCAACGAGCTGAACTCGAAGGGCAAGCTGTGCGACCTGATCATCGGCGATTCGCAGTGGATCGGCGGTTCGGCCGAGAACGGCCACTACGTGAAGCTCAACGATTTCTTCGACAAGGAAGGGATCAAGATGAGCGACTTCGTCGACGCGACCGTTGTCGGCTATTCGCAATGGCCGAAGAACACGCCGAACTACTGGTCGCTGCCGGCCTTCGGCGATGTGGTCGGCTGGACCTACCGCAAGGATTGGTTCACTAATCCGGACGTTCAAAAGGCGTTCAAGGAAAAGTACGGCCGCGATCTGGCGGTGCCCGCGACCTTTGCCGAACTGAAGGACATCGCCGAGTTCTTCCAGAAGCGCGAGATCGACGGCAAGACCGTCTACGGCGCTTCCATCTATACCGAGCGTGGCTCGGAAGGCGTGACGATGGGCGTGATGGACGTGCTCTACTCGTTCGGCTTCAAATACGAGAACCCGGACAAGCCCTACGAGATGGAAGGCTTCGTCAATTCGCCGAAGTCGGTTGCCGGCCTCGAATTCTACAAGGCGCTCTACGACTGCTGCACGCCGCCCGGCGCATCGAACAGCTACATGGGCGAGGGCGTTGATGCCTTCAAATCCGGTCAGGTCGCGATGCACATGAACTTCGCTTTTACCTGGCCGGGCCTGCAGAAGGACGAGGCCGTCGGTGGCGACAAGGTCGGCTTCTTTGCCAATCCGAAGGGACCGGATGGTGAGCAGTTCGCCCAGCTCGGCGGACAGGGCATCTCGGTGGTCGCCTATTCCGAGAAGCAGGACGCGGCGCTGAAATACATCAAATGGTTCGCCACCGCCGACGTGCAGAAGAAGTGGTGGTTGCTTGGCGGCTTCTCCTGCCTCAAGGCCGTCGTGGAAGACCCGGGCTTCGCGGCCAGCCAGCCCTATGCGCAGACCTTCCTCGACTCCATGGCTATCGTGAAGGACTTCTGGGCCGAGCCCAGCTACGCCTCGCTGCTGCAGGCCTCGCAGAAGCGCTTCCACGACTACGTTGTCGCCGGCCAGGGTACGGCCAAGGAAGCGCTCGACGGCCTGGTCAAGGACTGGACCGAGGTGTTCGAGGACGACGGCAAGATGTGATCTTGCCTCTCACCCGGCCCGCGGCGCTTTGGCGTCACGGGCCGGAAATCCCTCCCCGCCCGTGCCAGAAGCGGACCTGAACCTTGACCGACAACGCATCCATCCTCGAGCGCGCCGCCGAGACTGCAGCCCGGGCCACGCCCGCGCCGGTCGTTGCGCGGGTGCGCCGGCTGTCGGACCGTGCCGTGGCGTGGCTGTTCATCGCGCCGACGATGATCCTCTTGCTTGCGATCAACATCTTTCCGCTGATCTGGGCGATTCGGCTGTCGTTCACCAACTATCGCGCCAACCGGCCGAACGAGCCGGTGAAGAATGTCGGCTTGCAGAACTACGAGCGGATTCTGACCGATTCCGACACATGGATCGCGATGCAGGCCACGGCGCATTTTGTCTTCTGGACCATCGTCCTGCAGACGCTGATCGGCTTCTCGCTCGCCTATCTGATCGACAGGAAATTCCGCGGCCATGCTTTCTGGACCACCGTCATCCTGGTGCCGATGATGCTGTCGCCGGCCGTGGTCGGCAATTTCTGGCGCTTCCTCTATGAGCCGCAGATCGGGCTCTTCACCTACGCCGTCTCGTTCGTCACCGGCATCGCGCCGACCGACATCCTGATGCTGTCCAACGTGCGGCTGGCGCCTTGGGCGATCATCATCGTCGATACCTGGATGTGGACGCCCTATGTGATGCTGATCTGCCTCGCGGGCCTGCGCTCCATACCCGACTACATCTACGAAGCCGCCGAGGTTGATCGCGCATCGGGCTGGCGGCAGTTCTGGTCGATCACGCTGCCGATGGCGCTGCCCTTCATCATGCTGGCGGTGCTGTTCCGCGGCATCGAGAACTTCAAGATGTTCGACATGGTGAACCTGTTGACCGGCGGCGGTCCGGGTTCGACCACCGAGGTCGCCTCGATCACGCTCAAGCGCGAGGCGTTCGAGAAGTGGCGCACCGGCTTCTCGTCGGCCTTCGCGATCATCCTCTTCGTCGCGGTGTTCGGCCTCGCCAACATCTACGTCAAGGTCTTGAACAAGGTGAAGAGCCGATGAGCGCCTCGGCCCACTCCGTCATCGAGCCGAGCGCGGCGTCGAAACGCGTCGCCGGCGTGATCGTCATTCTCTACGCAGTGATCACCATGATCCCGCTCGCCTGGATCATCGCGACCTCATTCAAGACGCCGCCGGATTCGATCGCTTATCCGCCCAAGGTCGTGTTCACGCCGTCGATCGAGGGTTACTGCAACCTGTTCACCACGCGGACGCGGCAGACGCCGGACTATATCGCCTCGCTGCCGCCGGCGACCAACTTCTGCGACGAGACCACGCGCAAGCGAAACATGGTCATCGCCGGCCAATCGAACTTCCTGCCCCGCTTCGTCAACTCGCTGGTCATTGCCTTCGGCTCGACCTTCTGCGCCGTCTTCCTCGGCACGCTGACGGCCTACGGCTTCTCGCGCTTCAAGGTGCCGCTGGCAGACGACCTGCTGTTCTTCATCCTGTCGACGCGAATGATGCCGCCGATCGCCGTCGCGATCCCGATCTACCTGATGTACCGCGAACTCGGGCTCTCCGACACCGCGCTCGGCATGATCCTGCTCTACACGGCGGTCAATGTCTCGCTGGCGGTCTGGCTGCTCAAGGGCTTTATCGACGAGATCCCCCGCGAATACGAGGAGGCGGCGATGATCGACGGCTATTCGCGGCTGCAGGCGTTCTGGAAGGTGGTGCTGCCCCAGGCGACGACCGGCATCGCGGCGACCGCGATCTTCTGCATGATCTTCGCCTGGAACGAATACGCCTTCGTCTCGCTGCTCACCTCCGGCACTGCCCAGACCGCGCCGCCCTTCATCCCGACGATCATCGGCGAGGGCGGGCAGGACTGGCCGGCAGTCGCGGCCGGTACGACGATCTTCCTGGTGCCGATCCTGGTGTTCACCATCCTGCTTCGCAAACAGCTTCTGCGCGGCATCACGTTCGGGGCGGTGCGGAAATGAACGCGCAGACGAGCCGCAGATCCTCCTGGCCGAAGTTCCTCCGCCGCGGGCCGCTGGAAAACATCGCCACGGCGCTGATCGGCATCGGTTTCCTGATGCTGTTCCAGCCCTTCGCGCTGGCGCTCTACACCTGGTCGTTCGTCACCATGCTGGCGGGCACTGCGATGTTCATCGTCGTCTCGAAGTTCCCGGAGTAGCGCGATGGCCGAGATCCGGGTCGAGCAACTGAGAAAAGCCTTCGGCGAGTTCGTCGCCGTGCAGAACTCGAACTTCGTCGTCGAGGACGGCGAGTTCTTCGTCATGCTGGGGCCGTCGGGCTGCGGCAAGACGACGACGCTCAGGATGATCGCGGGCTTGGAGCTGCCGACGTCGGGGCGCATCCTGCTCGGCGGCGAGGACGTGTCGCAGAAGCGGGCGCGCGAGCGCGATATTGCCTTCGTCTTCCAGCTCTTCGCGCTCTATCCGCACATGAACGTGCGCAGGAACATCGGCTTCCCGCTGCTGGCGCAGGGCATGCCCAAGGCCGAGATCCGAGCGCGGGTGGAGGAGGTAGCGCGGCTGCTCAGGATCGACCACCTGCTCGATAAGCCGGTCTCGGGCCTCGCCGGCGGCGACCGGCAGCGTGTCGCCCTCGGCCGTGCGATCGTCAGGCGCCCGAAATGCTTCCTGATGGACGAACCGCTGGGAACGCTCGATGCCGAGTTCCGCGATCTGATGGTCCACGAACTGCGCGAGCTGCACAACCGCATCCATGCCACCACCGTCTACGTGACGCACGACCAGCACGAGGCGATGGCGATGGCGGACAAGATCGCGGTGATGAACCACGGCGTCATCGAGCAGTTCGGCACGCCGCAGGAAATCTACGATCGGCCGGCAACGATGTTCGTCGCCGACTTCATCGGCTCCCCGCCGATGAATTTCCTCAAGTTCGGCGCGACGCTGGCGAGAGGCGACCGCAAGGTCGGCGTGCAGGGCGCGGAGATTGTCATCCCGGAGCTGCACGAGGACGGCGGCGAGGCCGAATATGCGCTGGGCATCCGCCCCGAGCATATCCGCTTCGACGATGGATCGAAGCTGCGTGGCGCCGTCTACGGCGCGGAATATCTTGGCACCACGCAGGTCGTGGCCGTGGAGACCGCCGACGGGATGCTCAAGGCACGCATCCCGGCTGACGTGCCGGTCAAGGTCGGCGAGCAGGTGGGGCTTTCGCTCAACGGCCCGCGGCTCTCGGTCTTCGACAAGGCGAGCGGCCGGGCGTTGCGCACCGCGTTGCACGACGAGGCGCTGAGGAGCCACTCCCATGGCTGAGGTCGTTCTCCACGGCGTCGACAAGGCGTTCAAGGCCACGCAGGCCGTGTCCGGCCTCGACCTCGCCATCGCCGACGGCGAGTTCGTGGTGCTGCTCGGCCCGACAGGTGCGGGCAAGACGACGACGCTCAGGCTGATTGCCGGCCTCGAAAAGCCGGACGCGGGCTCGATCCAGATCGGTGGGCGCGACGTGACGCGGCTCGACCCGGCCTCGCGCGACGTCGCCTTCGTCTTCCAGCAATATTCGCTCTATCCGCACCTGACGGTGTTCGAGAACCTCGCCTTCCCGCTGCGCTCGCCGTCGCGGCGCGTGCCGGAAGACCAGATCCGCCGCCGGGTCGAGGAGGTCGCAAGGCTGGTGCGCATCCACCACAAGCTGGAGAACCGTTCGACAAAACTCTCCGGCGGCGAGATGCAGCGCGTTGCGATCGGGCGAGCTCTGGTGCGCAAGCCGTCGATCTTCCTGATGGATGAGCCGCTGTCGTCGCTCGACGCCAAGCTGCGCGGCGACCTCAGGCTGGAGCTCAAGCGCATCCAGAGCGAGCTCGGCGCCACGGTCCTCTACGTCACGCACGACCAGATCGAGGCGATGACGATGGCCGACCGGATCGGCATCCTGGCCGAGGGCCGGCTGGTGCAGGTGGGCACGCCGCGCCAGATCTACACCGAGCCGGCGAACCTGCATGTCGCGGCCCGCCTCGGCCAGCCCGCGATCAACCTTCTCCCTGTCGGGCTCCTCCCCGACGGCGGCGCGCCGACGGGAGCGAAAACCGTCGGCGCGCGCACCGAACACCTCGCCATCGAGCGTTCTGCCAACGGCCATGCGGACGGCAAGGTCGACTGGGTCGAGCATCTCGGCGACCAGAACCACCTGCATGTGACGATCGGTGACCGCAAGCTGATCACCCTCACCGACACCGAGACACCCTTGAGAAAGGGCGATCCGGTGACGATAAGGTTGCGCAACCCGCTGTTCTTCGACGGCGAGGGCAACCGCATCCGGGGAGGAAGCATATGAAGATCGGTTTCTGCATGTTTTTGTGGACCACCAACGTGTCCACCAAGCACCGTGCGCTGTTGAAGGACATCAAGGCGACCGGCTACGACGGGGTGGAAATCCCGATCTTCGAGGGTGCGCCGGACGACTACAAGCGGCTGGGAGAAATGCTGGACAGGATCGGCCTGGAACGCACCGCCGTCTCGGCGATGGGCGATCCGGCGATGAACCTGATCGGCGACGCGGCCGCTCGCAGGGCGGGCGTCGCCTACATGAAGCACACGATCGACTGCGCCGAGGCGCTGGGAGCGACCTGTCTCTCCGGGCCGTTGCACTCGACGCTTGGCCATTTCTCCGGCACGGGCCCGACGCCGGCGGAATGGAAGCGCGCGGTCGACACCCAGCGCGCCATCGGCGACCACGCCGGACAACATGGCGTGACGATCGGCCTGGAGGCGCTCAATCGCTTCGAGTGCTATCTCGTCAACACAATGAAGGACCTGTCGCGGCTCGTGGATGAGGTGGGCCACCCGAGCATCAGGGCGATGTACGACACGTTCCACACCAACATCGAGGAAGCCGATCCGATCGCGGCCTTCACCGACAATCTGCGCAACATCGTCCATGTCCATATTTCCGAAAACGACCGTGGTGTGCCGGGCCGCGGCAACATTCCATGGAAGAAGACGTTCCGGGCGATCCGCGAATCCGGCTATGATGGCTGGCTCACCATCGAGGCCTTCGGGCGTGGCCTGAAGGATCTCGCCGCCGCCACCAAGGTCTGGCGCGACTTCGCCGAAAGCCCCGAGGCCGTCTACCGCGAGGGCTACAATCACATCCGCAAGGGCTGGAAGAGGGCCGCATGACCGACACGCTCGCATCCGTCGATGTCAGGAGGCTGGTCGAGGCCTGCGCCACGACCATCTCGGCGCATGCCGACGAGCTCACCGCGCTTGACCAGGCGATCGGCGACGCCGACCACGGCTACAATATGAAGCGCGGTTTCGATGCGCTCCTGGCCGATGTCGATACCCTGGCCGCCAAGCCCCTGCCGGATGCGCTGAAGGCGGCAGGAACGAAACTGGTGATGACTGTGGGCGGCGCGTCCGGGCCGCTGTTCGGGACGTTTCTGATGGCGCTGGGCAAAGAGTTGCCGGCGGACGCCGACCGCGCGGCATTCGCAGCCGCCTTCGGCAAGGCGGTGGACGCGGTCGCGGCGCGTGGCAAGTCGGAAAAGGGCCAGAAGACGATGCTCGACGTGCTCTATCCGGTGCGTGATGCGCTGGCATCCGGAACGTCGGACGCGGAGATCGCCGCCCTCGCCGACCAGGCGGCCGAGGCGACCGTGCCGCTCAAGGCGATCCGGGGCCGCGCGTCCTTCCTGGGCGACCGGTCGATCGGCCATATGGACCCCGGTTCGCGGTCGAGCGCGCTGCTTGTTCGCGCCGTCGCAGAAACACTCGGAGCCTGATTCCATGAATGTCGGCATCGTCATCGTCTCGCATTCGCCCAAGGTCGCCGAAGGCACGGCCGACATGGTCCGCCAGATGGTGGGCGACGAGGTGCCGCTTGCCTGGTGCGGCGGCAATCCCGAAGGCGGGCTTGGCACGTCGGTGGGCGACATCATGGAGGCGATCGAGCGTGCCTGGTCGGAGGCTGGTGTGGCGATCCTCGTCGACCTCGGCGGGGCGGAGACCAATTCGGAAATGGCGGTCGAGATGATCGGCGAGCCGCGCGCAAAGAAGATCGTCGTTTGCAATGCGCCGATCGTCGAAGGCGCGGTGATGGCCGCGACCGAGGCTTCGGGCGGCGCGTCGCTGCGCGAGGTCGTGGCCACCGCGCATGAACTGTCGCCGGCGTAGGGAATGTCGAGCATGTCCGCGAAAGCCGCAGCCTCGGTCCTGATCACCCACGCGGTGGGCCTGCACGCCCGCCCGTCGGTGAAGTTCACCAAGCTCGCCAAGACATTCCCGGCGCAGGTGGAGATGGCGCTGGACGCGGGCGGCCCCTGGATCGACGCCAAGTCGATCGTCAAGGTGATGGCGACCAAGGCGCCGAAGGGAACCACGCTGCACCTTCGCGCGGAGGGCGAGGGTGCTGAAGCCGCCGTCGATGCGCTGGTGGCGCTGGTCGAGCGGGATTTCGACGAGGGCGACCATGCGAAGAGCGCGTAGGGCGGCGGCGATCACGCGGCGTTCGATCGAGTTACGTCACGCCCCCGGCAGGGCAGAGGAGCACGCCGTAGAGCACGACGCGAATGTCACGTTGGGCGAGTGCACCCTATGACCTCCCGCCCGCCCATCATCCTTGCTGGCATCCCCGCTTCGCCCGGCTTTGCGGTCGGACCGCTGCACCGGCTGGAGGCAACTGAGGCCAACTATGCGGCCAAAGGCTCGCCCGCGGCCGAAATCGAGGCACTGACGGAGGCCATAGCCGCCGCCTCCGCCGCCGTGGCCGACCTGATCGAGCGTTCATCCGGTGACACGGCCGACATTCTCGAATTCCAGCTCGCCATGCTCGCCGACGACACGCTGGCCGAGCCCGCGCAGGCCGCGATCGGGCAAGGGGCCGACGCCGCCTCGGCCTGGGCGCGCGCGCTGAATGCCGAGATAGAAGGCTACGAGGCGGCGGAGGACGACTACTTCCGTGCCCGCTCGGCCGACATGAAGGACATCCGCGACCGGGTGCTGCAAGCGCTGGCGGGTGCGGAGGGCGCTGCTGCTCCGCTCGGCGCGATCCTTGCCGGCGATGATATCCCACCGACGCGCTTTCTCGAGACCGACTGGTCGCACGGCGGTGGCATCGCGCTGTCGGCGGGCTCCTCGGCCAGCCACGTCGCCATGCTCGCCCGCGCGCGGGGCGTGCCGATGGTGGTGGGTCTGGGCGATGCCCTGTCCGCGCTATCCGGGGAAGCGCTGCTCGACGCCAAGGCCGGGACGCTCACCGCATTCGCCTCGGCCGCCGAAATCGATCGGCATCGCACAGCGGCGGCTGCCTTCGACGCCGCCCGCTCCAGTGCCGCCGCCTACTTGTCGACGCCGGCCGCGACTGCCGACGGGACGAGAATTCTGACCTATGTGAACATTGCCGACCCATCCGACGTCGAGGCGATCGACATTGCTACCTGCGACGGTGTCGGGCTGATGCGCACCGAATTCCTGTTCTCGCACGGCCTGCCGGACGAGGAGACGCAGTACCGCGCCTATGTCCGCGTGCTCGAATGGGCGACGGGCAAGCCGGTGACGATCCGCACGGTTGACGCCGGCGGCGACAAGCCGGTCCCCGGTTTCACGGTGCAGGAAGGCAACCCGTTCCTCGGCCTGCGCGGCATCCGCCTGTCGCTGTCGCGGCCAGAGATCTTCCGCGTGCAGATCCGCGCCTTGCTGCGGGCCGCCGTGCACGGCACTCTCAAGGTGATGTTCCCGATGATCGCGGTTCCGGCGGAATATGCGAAGGCGAAAGCCATGTTCGCGGAGGAGGCGCTGGCGCTCTCCGCGCGCGGCACAGTGCACCGCATGCCGCCGCTCGGCATCATGGTCGAGGTGCCGTCGGTGGCGATCGCGCCGGAGGCCTTTGCCGACGTGGCGTTCTTCTCGATCGGGTCCAACGACCTGACGCAATACGTCATGGCGGCGGCACGGGACAACGCGTCGGTGGCGAGCCTCAACGACACGGCGCATCCGGCCGTGCTTCGGTTGATCCGCGAGGTGGCGGATTTCGGGGCCGCGCGGGGGATCCCGGTCAGCCTGTGCGGAGATGCCGGTGGCGATCCGGCGTTGATCCCGCATCTGCTGAAGGCTGGGTTGCGCGAGCTTTCAGCGGTTCCGGCGCAGCTGGCCGCGGCGAAGGCTGCGATCGCGGAGGTCACGCTGTGAAGAGCCGCACGAGCGACCTGCCGGCTGCGCCGCCCGACACGGAGGGCGCGATCCGCGCCTACAAGACAGTCCTGGCTTCCGTGATCGAGCAGCGTCCGTCCGGCACGCGGCAGCGGCTCGCTGACGCGCTCGGCAAGCACCGCTCCTTCGTCTCGCAGATCGCCAATCCGGCCTATTCGACGCCGATTCCGGCGAAGCACTTGCCCGCGATCTTCTCCGTCTGCCATTTCAGCCCGGCCGAGCGCGAGGCGTTTGTTTCGGCTTACGCGGTCGCGCATCCGGGCAAGGCGCCGGCGAACGCTTCGCGACGCACGCGGCATATTTCGCTGACGGTGCCGGATCTCGGCGACGACCGGCAGAACGCGGCGCTGGACCGCGCCATCCTGGATTTCATCCAGAAGATCACGAGCATCGCAGGGAAGACCTAGGCAGGGACAGTCTATTTTTCCCGCGGCGGGACGCGGCGTTTCGAAGAGAAGCGCGGGCGGGAAAGCAGACCTTCCCCGGCAGATACGGGAGGAGAACATGAAGAAGCTGATGAATTCGGTCGGGACGATACTCACCGACAGCCTGGACGGTTTCGTCGCCGCGCATGGCGACATTCTGGTGCTTGGTGACGAACACAAATTCGTCCGCCGCAAGGCGCTCAAGCCCGGCAAGGTGGCCCTGATCTCCGGCGGCGGATCGGGTCACGAGCCGCTGCATGGCGGGTTCGTCGGCCACGGCATGCTGGATGCGGCCTGCCCCGGCCAGGTGTTTACTTCGCCGACCCCTGACCAGATGCTGGCCGCGGCGCAGGCGGTGGACACCGGCTCCGGCTGCCTCTTTATCGTCAAGAATTATGAGGGCGACGTGATGAACTTCGAGATGGCGGCGGAGATGGCGGACAACGTCGCCACCGTCATCACCAATGACGACGTCGCGGTCGAGAATTCCTCCTACACGACCGGCCGACGCGGGGTGGCCGGCACGCTGGTGGTCGAGAAGATCGTCGGCGCGGCCGCCGAGGAAGGGCGCGACCTTGCCGCGTTGAAGGCGCTGGGCGAGAAGGTCAACGCCGCGACGCGCTCGATGGGTGTCGCGCTGACCTCCTGCACGGTGCCGGCGGCGGGCAAGCCGACCTTCGACATCGGCGACGACGAGATGGAGTTCGGGGTCGGCATCCATGGCGAGCCGGGCCGGCGCCGCGACAAGCTGAAGAGCGCGGACGCCATTGCAGAGGAGATCGTCCATGCGATCGTCGCGGACCTCGGTGATGCGGCGCAGGGCGAGGCGCTGCTCTTCGTCAACGGCTTCGGTGGCACACCCGCGATGGAGCTCTACGTCGTCTACAATTCGGCCCGAAAGCTTCTGGAGGCGAAAGGCATCCGCATCGCCCGGTCGCTGGTCGGCTCCTATGTCACCTCGCTCGACATGGCCGGCTGCTCGATCACGGTGACGATGCTCGACGCCGAGACGACAGAGCTCTGGGATGCGCCGGTGCACACGGCCGCGCTGCGATGGGCGATGTAACCCAGCGTCACTTCGGTTACCTGGACGTGCCTTGTTGAAATTGTGCAGCGCAACGCACTAGGTTCGGTCACCTTTGGAAACCGGATCTAATCATGTCGTTGAAACTGAACGTCATTACCGTCAGCACGCGTCCCGGCCGTATGGGACCGAAAATTGCCGACTGGCTCGTCTCCGTCGCCCGGGAGCATGGCGCGTTCGATGTCGTTCCGGTCGACCTGGCTTCGTTCGACCTGCCGGTTTTCGACGAGCCCAAGCATCCGCGGCTCGGGCAGTACGAGCATGCGCACACCAAGCGCTGGGCCGAGAGTGTCGGGTCCGCCGATGCCTTCGTGTTCGTGACGCCGGAATACAACTACTTCGCGCCGCCCTCCTTCGTGAACGCGGTGACCTATCTGTCGAAGGAATGGGCCTACAAGCCGGCGGGACTGGCGAGCTATGGCGGCGTTTCGGCCGGCCTGCGCGCGGCGCAGTCGGAGAAGCAGCTGCTGACCACCGTCAAGGTCATGCCGATCCCGGAGGCCGTCGCGATCCCGATGTTCGCGCAGTTCCTGCGCGAGGACGACAGCTTCCAGCCGAACGAACCGATCGTCGACGGCGCGAAGCTGATGCTCTCCGAGCTGCATCGCTGGGCGACTGCGCTGAAGCCGATGCGGGGATAGGCGCCTCTTCGTGCCAGCCTTGCCCAATCCGGTGTTTTGATCGACAGTGTTCGTCGCCGGAGGGGTGGGGATGCTCTCGTCCAGTACGCGTTCGCTGACATTCGCGGTGGCGGTGCTCTACGCCGTCCTCGGGCTCGTGCTCTTCCTGGTGCCGCACTGGGCCGCGCCGAACTTCGCCTGGAAGGTGTCGCCGCTGGTCACGATGACGATCGGCGGCTGGTGTCTCGGCAACGCGTGGGCCGCCTATGTCGTGGCCAGCCGATGGCGGTTCTCGCTCGTCGTGTCGGGCCTCGTCTATCTCGCCCTGTTCGCCCTTTTCCAGACTGGAGTGGTGCTGGTCTTCTGGCCGGTCCTCAAGCTCGGCCACTGGCTCGCCTGGCTCTACCTCGCGGCGCTCGCGCTCAACCTGCTGCAAGCCGCGGTCTGGATTGTCGAGGCGCTCCGAACACGGCCCGCGATCGAAACGCTGGGAGGAAGAACGAGCCGGCGCGACATCGCGGTCGATGTGGTGTTCATCCTGCTCGTCGCGTTTCTCGGACTCTATGGACTGATCGCGCCGCAGGGCGCGCGGGGCCTGCATGGCGGGATCTTTCCCGACATTCTCACCCCGTTCAGCCTGCGGGCTTTCGGCGCGTTCTACCTCGCCGTGGCGCTCGGGCCGCTGACCCTGCTCATCGTGCGCGGCATCGATACCGCGCTGACCCACATGTATCTGAGCTGGGGGCTGATCCTGTTCATCACGCTGGCCGCGCTCGCCTTCATCGGCGTGTTCGATCTGACCGGCAGGCCGGGGCAGTGGATCTATCTCGGCATCTACGTCGCGGTCGGCCTCGTCACGGCGATCTACATGCTGCGCGGCGGCACAGGAGCACGCAGGGTGCAGGCCAGCCGAGAGGTCACAGGCCTTCGACGCTGACCAGACGCGCCGAACTGCACTCGTCGCGGATCGACTTTAGCCCCTGGTAGACCGGGCCAAGATAGAATTCCTCCCACGCCTGGACTGACGGGAACTCCAGAAGCACAATCCGGCGCGGCTGCCAGTCGCCTTCGTAGACCTTGTGGGCACCGCCACGAGCCAGGTATCTGGCACCCGCCGCTTCGAGCGCTGGTTTCACGCCGGCCATGAATTCCTGGTACCGTGCCGGGTCGCGGATCTCGACGTCGAAGACCACATAGGCTGCCATTGCATGTTCCTCCCCAAGGAGGTGAAGCATACAAGCACGGCAACGAGAGTCGACCGCGCCCTACCCTTGAGATGCGGCGATCTCTGCCTTCGATTCACCTGCTGCCGAGCCCTTGCCGCCCGGCGCACCGGCATTGGCGCCCGGATGCGGCGCTTCCGCCGGCCGGCGGATCGTGGCAGCGGCCTCCTTCACGATCGGCGAGAGCCCGTCGCCGCCCGCGTCGAACACCTCGAAGAAGTGGCGACGCATGCGCGGCTCCCAGAACTTGTTGATGTGCTCGGCCACGCCGGCCACGCCTTCGTCATGCGGCTTGGAGGCGAAGAAGGTGCCGATCTGGTTGGCCATGCGGACGATCTTGGCGATGACGTCGGTTGCGTGATGCTGGTCAGGCGACATGGCGTGTCTCTCCCTCGGTCACGCGACCGGGATGCGTAAAGATATCGAATTCCTCGCCGCGCACGAGCGCGACGAGCGTCATGCCGGCCTCGTCAGCGGTGCGGATTGCCAGGGCGGTCGGTGCCGAGACGGCGATGATCATTGGCGCACCGATTGCCGCGGTCTTCTGCACCATCTCGACCGAGACGCGCGAGGTGACCACGACCGCGCCGGCCGCGCCGTCGATGCCGGAGCTGGCCAGCGCGCCGGCCAGCTTGTCGAGCGCATTGTGCCGGCCGACATCCTCGCGGGCGGCGACGATGCCTCTGCCAGGGATATAGAAGCCGGCGGCATGAACCGCGCCGGTCTCGGCATGCATGGGCTGCGCCTTTGCCAGCAATCGCACAGATTCGGTGAGTTGCTGCGCAGCAAATGTCATCTTCGACTTACCGACTGGAATCACGGACCGCATCGCCTCGTCAATCGATTCGATGCCGCAGAGGCCGCAGCCGACGGGTCCTGCGAGACGCCTGCGCCGGGCCTCGAAACGCTTGTTGGCAGTATCCTTCAGCGCGATCTGGATATCGACGCCCTCGCCGGCATCCTGGATCACCTCGATCGCCGCGATTTCATCCGGCGATGATATGATGCCTTCAGTCAGCGAGAAACCGAGCGCGAAATCCTCTAGATCGGCGGGCGAGGCCATCATCACGGCATGCGTGGTGCCCGCAAAGGACAGCGCTACCGGCGTTTCCTCCGGCACCATTCGCGCAGCGGCAGCCATGCCATTGGCGCGGCGTGCAATACGGGTGGTGGAGGCGAGCGGCGGGCGGGTCATGCGACCTACTCCGCCGCCTCCAGGTGTCCCTCGATCCGCCGCGAGCGCTTCGACAGTTCCTCGTATTCCTCCTGCCAGGCGCTGGGGCCGTTGGAGGGCGAGACCTGCACGGCCGTTACCTTGTATTCGGGGCAGTTGGTCGCCCAGTCGGAATAGTCGGTGGTGATGACGTTGGCTTGCGTGTCGGGGTGGTGGAAGGTGGTATAGACCACGCCCGGCGCCACCCTGTCGGTAACGTCCGCCCGCAGCGTCGTCTCGCCGGAGCGCGAGGCGAGGCGGACCCAGTCGCCGTCGCGGATGCCGCGCTGCTCGGCGTCGTGGGGGTGGATCTCCAACACGTCCTCGGCGTGCCAGACGACATTGGCGGTGCGCCTTGTCTGCGCGCCGACATTGTACTGGCTGAGGATACGGCCGGTCGTGAGCAGCAGCGGGAAACGCGGGCCGGTCTTCTCGTCGGTCGGCACGTATTCGGTGCGGATGAACTTTCCCTTGCCGCGCACGAATCCGTCGACATGCATGATCGGCGTGCCTTCAGGCGCCTTCTCGTTGCAGGGCCACTGCACGGAGCCCATCCTGTCGAGATAGTCGTAGGAGACCATCGCGAAGGACGGTGTCGTCTGGGCGATTTCGTCCATGATCTGCGACGGATGCGCATAGTCCCAATTCAGGCCCATCGCCTGGGCGAGCTTCTGCGTCACCTCCCAGTCGGCGAGGCCGTTCTTTGGGCTCATCACCTTGCGGACGCGGTTGATGCGGCGCTCGGCATTGGTGAAGGTGCCGTCCTTCTCGAGGAAGGTCGAACCCGGCAGGAAGACGTGGGCGTAGTTGGCGGTCTCGTTGAGGAAGAGGTCGTGGACGACGACGCATTCCATCGCGGCGAGGCCGGCCGAAACGTGTTTCGTGTCCGGGTCGGACTGCAGGATGTCCTCGCCCTGGATGTAGATGCCCTTGAACGTGCCCTCGACGGCCGCGTCGAGCATGTTGGGAATGCGCAGGCCCGGCTCGTTGTCCAGCTTCACACCCCACAGGCTCTCATAGATGTCGCGCACGGCGTCGCCCGAGATGTGGCGATAGCCCGGCAGCTCGTGCGGGAAGGACCCCATGTCGCAGGAGCCCTGGACGTTGTTCTGGCCGCGCAGCGGGTTCACGCCGACGCCGCGACGGCCAATGTTGCCGGTCGCCATGGCGAGGTTGGCGATCGCCATCACGGTGGTCGAGCCCTGGCTGTGCTCGGTCACGCCGAGGCCGTAGTAGATCGCGCCATTGCCGCCGGTGGCGTAGAGGCGAGCGGCACCCCGGATGACTTCCGGGTCGACGCCGGCAAGCGGCCCGATCACCTCCGGCGAGTTGCGCTCCTCGGCGACGAAGGAGGCCCAATCCTCGAACTCCGACCAGTCGCAGCGCTCGCGGATGAAAGCTTCGTCGAACAGGCCTTCGGTGACAATGACATGCGCCAACGCGGTGACGACGGCGACGTTGGTGCCGGGCTTCAGCGGCAGGTGGTAGTCCGCCTTCGCATGGACCGAATTGACGGTCTCGGTCTCGCGCGGGTCCAGCACGATCAGCTTCGCGCCCTGGCGGATGCGCTTCTTCATGCGCGAGGCGAAGACGGGATGGGCGGCCGACGGGTTGGCGCCGATGACCATGATCACGTCGCTTTCCTCGACGGAATCGAAGTCCTGCGTGCCGGCGGAGGTGCCGTAGGTCTGGCCGAGGCCGTAGCCGGTCGGCGAGTGGCAGACGCGGGCGCAGGTGTCGACATTGTTGTTGCCGAAGCCCTGCCGGATCAGCTTCTGGACGAGGTAGGTCTCCTCGTTGGTGCAGCGGGACGAGGTGATGCCGCCGACGGCGCCGCGGCCGTACTGATACTGGATGCGACGGAACTCACTGGCAACGTGCGAGAGGGCCTCTTCCCAGGTGACCTCTTTCCACGGATCCGAGATCTTCTCCCGGATCATCGGCCGGGTGATGCGATCCTTGTGGGTGGAATAGCCGTAGGCGAAGCGGCCCTTGACGCAGGAGTGGCCGCGATTGGCCTTGCCGTCCTTCCACGGCACCATGCGCACCAGCTCCTCGCCGCGCATCTCGGCCTTGAACGAGCAGCCGACGCCGCAATAGGCGCAGGTGGTGACGACCGAGTGCTCGGGTTGGCCGATCTCGATGACCGATTTCTCGGTCAGCGTCGCGGTCGGGCAGGCCTGCACGCAGGCGCCGCAAGAGACGCATTCGGATTCCAGGAACGGCTGGTGCATGCCGGGCGAGACGCGGCTGCCGAAGCCGCGGCCCTCGATGGTCAGCGCGAAGGTGCCCTGCACCTCCTCACAGGCGCGCACGCAGCGCGAGCAGACGATGCATTTCGACGGATCGTAGGTGAAGTAGGGGTTCGACTCGTCCTTCGGCATCCAGTTGAAGTTCGTGGTTGCATCGGCGCGGTTCTTCGCAAAGACGTGGTTCTCGCCCTCGTAGCCGTAGCGTACGTCGCGCAGGCCTACCGCGCCCGCCATGTCCTGCAGCTCGCAGTCGCCATTGGCCGCGCAGGTCAGGCAGTCGAGCGGATGGTCGGAGATGTAGAGCTCCATCACGCCCTTGCGGATGTCCTTGAGACGGCCGGTCTGGGTGTGCACGACCATGCCAGGCGCGACCGGCGTGGTGCAGGAGGATGGCGTGCCGTTGCGGCCTTCGATCTCGACCAGGCAGAGCCGGCAGGAGCCGAAGGCGTCGACCATGTCGGTGGCGCAGAGCTTCGGGATCTGGATGCCCGCCTCCATCGAGGCGCGCATGATCGAGGTGCCTTCCGGCACGGTGACGGTGAAGCCGTCGACGGTGAGCGTGACCTGGCGCTCGGCCTTGGAGGCCGGTGTACCGTAGTCGATTTCGTGGACGAGACCCATGGGATTGTTCCTAGCGGTCCTGTTTCTCTGCGAGGGTATGCGCGACGAGCGCATTGGCATGGCCGTGGCCAAGCTTGTGCTCAGCCTTCAGCCAGTTCACGATTTCCATATGCTTCATGCCTGTTCGCTCGCGGATCAGCGACGTCCAGTGCTCGATTGGCTGCCCGTACGTCTTCTCGATCGAAGGGAAATAGGAGGCAGGGCCTTTGATCTTCTCAGTCATGTGGCAACCTCCAACGGCGCTGCCCCTCGCTATGGCTCGGGGCGTTCGTCGCTCGAAAAGCCCATTCGGGGGCTTTTCGTCTGCTTTGCAGATCGCTCCTCACTCCGCTGCCTCCTGCATCGGCTTCGGCGCGAAATCCTGCGGGAAATGGTTGATCGCGCTCATCACCGGATAGGGCGTGAAGCCGCCGAGTGCGCAGAGCGAGCCGAACTTCATCGTGTTGCAGAGGTCGGTGACCAGAGCGAGGTTCTTCTCCGGCTGCACGCCGGCCGCGATCTTGTCGATGGTCTCGACGCCGCGCGTCGAGCCGATACGGCAGGGGGTGCACTTGCCGCAGCTTTCGATGGCGCAGAATTCCATCGCGAAGCGCGCCTGCTTCAGCATGTCGGCGCTGTCGTCGAAGACGGTGATGCCGGCATGGCCGATCAGTCCGTCCTTGGCGGCGAAGGCTTCGTAGTCGAAGGGCGTGTCGAACAGCGACGGCGGGAAATAGGCGCCGAGCGGGCCGCCCACCTGCACGGCCTTTACCGGCCGGCCCGTCGCGGTGCCGCCGCCGATGTCGTAGACGATCTCGCCCAGCGACAGGCCGAAAGCGGTCTCGAACAGGCCGCCATACCGTGTGTTGCCGGCGATCTGGATCGGGATCGTGCCGCGCGAGCGGCCGCGGCCGAAGTCCTTGTAGTGCTCCGCACCGCGATCGAGGATGATCGGCACGGAGGCGAGGCTGATGACGTTGTTGATGACGGTCGGCTTGCCGAACAGGCCCTGGATCGCCGGCAGCGGCGGCTTGGCGCGAACGACGCCGCGCTTGCCTTCCAGCGAGTTGAGCAGCGACGTCTCCTCGCCGCAGACATAGGCGCCCGCGCCGACGCGCACCTCCATGTCGAAGGCGTTGGGCGAGCCGAGGATGGCGGGGCCTAGCATGCCAGCCTGCCGCGCAACGTCGATGGCCGCCCGCATCGCCGCCACCGCATGCGGATACTCCGAGCGGATGTAGACGAAGCCCTTGGTCGCGCCAGTGGCGATGCCCGCGATCGCCATGCCCTCGATGAGCACGAAGGGGTCGCCCTCCATGATCATGCGGTCGGCAAAGGTGGCCGAGTCGCCTTCGTCGGCATTGCAGACGATGTATTTGCGGTCCTCGACCTGGTCGAGCACCGTCTTCCACTTGATGCCGGTCGGGAAGCCCGCGCCGCCGCGGCCGCGCAGTCCGGACTCGGTGACGGTCCCGACGATGTCCGCCGGCGTCATCGCCAGCGCCTTGCGCAGTCCGGCAAGCCCGCCATGGGCCTCGTAATCGGCAAGCGACAGCGGGTCGATGATGCCGCAGCGGGCGAATGTCAGCCGCGTCTGTCTGGCGAGGAAGGGGATTTTCTCCGGGTCGCCGAGCGACAGGGCGTGGCTGCCTCCCGAGAGCAGCCCGGCATCGAAAAGCGACGCGACGTCCCTCGCCTTGACCGGGCCGTAAGCGATACGACCGGCGGCCGTCGCCACCTCGACCATCGGCTCCAGCCAGAACATGCCGCGCGAGCCAGTGCGGACGATCTTCGCGTCGAGGCCGCGAGAGGCAATCTCGCGCTCGATGGCCCTGGCGACCTTCTCCGCGCCGAGGGCAAGGGCGCCGGAGTCCTTCGGAATGTAGATCGTGGTGGTCATCGCCGCACCTCCGCGACGATCTCGTCAATCGCATCGGCGTCGAGGCGGCCGATCACTTCGCCGTCGAGCATCGCCGCGGGCGCGCAGGCGCACAGGCCAAGGCAGTAGACCGGCTCCAGCGTCACGGAACCGTCCTTTGCGGTCTCGTGGAAGCCGACGCCGAGCGCCTGGCGGACCATGGCGGCGACGCGCTCCGAGCCCATCGACTGGCAGGCCTCGGCCTGGCAGAGCTTCAGCACATGCCGGCCGGCCGGCGCGCGGCGGTAATCGTGATAGAAGGTAGCGACGCCATGGACCTCCGCATTGGAGATGTTCAGCGCCTCGGCGATCATCGGCAGACTTTCGCCCGGCACGAAGCCGAACTCCTGCTGCACACCGTGCAGGATGGGCAGCAACGGACCTTCGAGATGTTTGCAGGCAGCGACGATTGCCGTCGTCCGCACGGCCACGTCCGCGACCTTGATCTGGGTACCTGACGGCTGCAAGGCAGCGTTCCTCCCTGGACCGGCGCCGTCACGCGCCATTTGCCAATGGAGCCAGAGAAAACCGCGGAAATCAATAAAGCGGAATCGTCGCTTGATAGAAGATATCTATCGATGCGTGGCTCTTAGCCTATCTACCGCGGTCGTTGCTGGCCAGATCGTCGGCCAGCGCCGTCGCCTGATCAAGGAGCGTCGTTACTGCGGCACAAACGAAACATGGAGCCGCTTGCAGCCGACTCGTCCGGCCAAGCCATAGATCGCGTCCAATTCAAGATCGAACCCAGCCCCGGCCGGACGGATGGCGACGGACAACGTGCCCAGAATGTTCTGACTGCTGAAGCCTTCAAGCTGCAGCTTGTCGATCCCATCGAGTTCGAACGTCGCGATAAATCTCCGGTCCAGAACGTAGTAGCCTTGTTCGTCGGTCTCGCTTGTCATCCGAAACCCATAGATGACGAGCTTGCTTGCCTTGTCTCGTTCGAGATCGAAACTCAAGACTTCAGCGTCATGGAAGGAAGGAGCCGCACCGAACCATCCAACCAGTTCGGAGCCACCCGGTACGTCCGCTATCTGTGAGGGCCCGCTCAACGGAGATCTCCTGCTGACGAATCTGATCTCAGGGCTTGGCGTTCTCTGCAAAAGCCCTTCCGTTGCGGACGCGATGACTCAATGGCTGGACCCGCCAAGAACAAAGAAAACGGGAAGATCAATCACCCGCGTCTGCGGTGCCGTCGGGGAGGATCACACCGAAGTCCTGGGACTTCGCGCCAGCCTGTGCGGTCAGGAAACCCTCCGCCGCCAGCCCGCGCCGTAAAAGCTCGCGCACTGCCGCCGCGCGGCTGGGCATGCGCTTCTCGAACCTCCAGTCCTCGACGGCCCGAAGTTCTTCCGCGCTCAACATGATCTGCAGCCGTTCTGCTCTTTCGAGTTCCGACATATGCCACTCAGGACGCCGATTACAGAAAATGAGTAAGCGACTATATAGTCGCGTCATGTACATTCGCAATAGGCGGAACCTTATGGTGCGCCGGCGTTCTTTGCGGGGATTGAACCCTGTGGGGTAAAGCTGCTGACCAAGTCAGCTCATACTTTATCTAACTAATTGATATTCCTACTAAATTTTCAATTTCTATTTGCATTCCGCATGGCCGGGGAGTAGTCTTTTCTTTTGATGGAAATGCAGGAGACAGCGGATGTACCGGACATTGTCGCAACAGCTCAGGTTCGACGTGGTTTCCGCTGTCGAGCGCGCGGTCAGGCTGAACGGCGTGGTGAACGTGCCGGTGCTCGCCGAGGCGGTTCGGCTGCGCAACGAGCCGGAGAACGTCGCCCGCGAAGACATAGAAGGGCTCGTCGTGCAGCATGCGCAGGCGTTGGGCGCGGCCATGGTGTTCTCTTCGGAAGATTACCTGGATCACGGACAGACGCCTGTCGGCATGTTCGGGTAGCGTCAGGAGCGGGACTGCGACGCAAGCGCGGTCGCCTCGTCGAGAAGCGCCTTCACCAGCGGCGTATGTGGTTCGCGCGGCTGGACGACAAGGCCGACAGTATGGCTGGCATCCGGCTCCACAATGGGGATGGCGCGGATCGGCTCGGCGAAACCGAAGGTCTCGGCCAGGTTGAGCGGCATGATCGACGACCACTTTCCGGTGCGGATGTGTGAATACAGCACGATCATCGAATTGGATTCGAGCGACGCGCGCACGGACACGCCCGACTGGGCGAGGTGCTGGTCGATGATGCGCCGGTTCTGCATGTCCGGGGTCAAAAGGCAGAGCGACAGTTCCGACACTTCCGCCCAGGTGACCGAGGAGCGTTCGGAGTAACGGTTTCCGGCGGCGGTGATGAGCTGGTAGCGCTCTGAATAGAGCGGCACGGACAGGACACGCCCGAGCGGCTCGTTGTCCAGATAGGTTATGCCGGCGTCGATGTCGAAATTGCCGAGCAGCGACAGAACCTCGATCGAGGTGCGCGACAGGATCGAGAACGAGATGCCGGGATGCTTCTCGCGCAGCGGCGTGGTGAGCTTTGCCACCATGGCGAGCGCCGTCGGAATCGCGGCGATGCGGATGCGGCCCGAGAGGCCGTGACGCGCCGCGCGCATCTCCTCCTTCATCGCCCGCGCATCGCCCGAGATGCGCCGCGCCCACGCCAGGACCTGCTCGCCCTCGGCCGTCAGCCCCTGGAAGCGCGAGCCGCGCTTGACCAGCATGACGCCCAGCTCTCCCTCAAGCTGCTTGATCGCGGCCGACAGCGTCGGCTGGGTCACGCCCAGATCCTCGGCCGCCTTGCCGAAATGCTGCGCGCGGGAGAGCGCGATGAAGGCTTCGAGCTTGTCGAGCATCGTTCATCCTGACCACGCATCCGGCGCGGGCGTCAACCGCGGAACGCCGGCTTGCGCCGGCAAAGGGACCGCCCTATGTTCCACGCGCTCTAACGGGGTGCCGGGGCGGGAAACCGCGACCGGCTGAGAGGCGATAGCCAACCCGCTGAACCTGATCCGGCTAGCACCGGCGGAGGGATTAGAAGCGTTCGGCTCGCGGCGCATCTTCCCTTTCACTCGAATGAAGGAGGCGCCAGATGCGCACGACAATCCCGATACTGTTCGCAACGCTTGCTTTCGCTGTGCCTGCGCAGGCGCAGGACAAGCTCACCGTCTACACCTATGAGAGCTTCACCGCCGAATGGGGCCCTGGCCCGATCGTCGAGAAGGCGTTCGAGGCGGAATGCGGCTGCGATCTCGAACTCGTCTCGGTGGCCGACGGCGTGGCGCTGCTCAACCGCGTCAGGCTCGAAGGCGCCTCGGGCCGGGCGGATGTCGTGCTCGGTCTCGACACCAACCTCACCAAGGAGGCGGCGGACACCGGCCTGTTCGCGCCCCACGGCCTCTCGCTCGCCGACCTCACAGTGCCGGGCGGCTGGAGCGACGCGACCTTCCTTCCCTTCGACTACGGCTATTTCGCCGTCGTCTACGACAGCGAAGCGATCAAGACCCCGCCGGCGAGCCTGAAGGACCTGGTCGAGGGCGACCCGCAGGAAAAGATCGTCATCGAAGACCCGCGCACCTCGACGCCGGGGCTCGGACTCGTGCTGTGGATGAAGTCGGTCTATGGCGACAAGGCCGGCGAAGCCTGGGCGAAGCTCAAAGGCCGTGTGCTCACCGTCACGCCCGGCTGGAGCGAGGCCTATGGCCTGTTCACCAAAGGCGAGGCGCCGATGGTGCTGTCCTACACCACCTCGCCCGCCTATCATGTAATCGCGGAGAGCAGCGAGCGCTACAAGGCGGCCGCCTTCAGCGAGGGGCACTACATGCAGATCGAGGTCGCCGGCATGACCAAGAAGGGTTCGGCGAACCCGCTTTCGGCGAAGTTCCTCGCCTTCATGACCGGACCTCAGTTCCAGGACGCGCTCCCGGAGACGAACTGGATGTTCCCGGCAGCCAAGACCTCCAAGCCGCTCAACCCAGCCTTCGAGGCACTTGTGAAGCCGGAAAAGTCGCTGCTGTTTTCGCCGGAAGAGGTCGCGGCCAACCGCAAGGCATGGGTGGAGGAATGGACGGCGGCGATGAGCAGGTAGGAGGCGGCATTGCGCGCGATTCTTCCTTCTCCCCGTTCACGGGGAGAAGGTAGCCCGAAGGGTCGAATGAGGGGCTGCGGAACACGTCGACAGTTTTCGCTGCCCCTCATCTGCCTGCCGGCATCTTCTCCCCGTGAACGGGGAGAAGAAGGCCTTCACGCATGACCCGTCCCGTCCTCGTCGCGCTCTCCTTCATCGCAATCCTCATCGGTGGAGCCTTCGCCGGTCTCTTCGTCGAGGCGGCGCGGGACTGGTCGGGGGCGGTCGGTGCATTCGATGGCGGCATGCTGCGCATTGCCTCCTTCACGCTCTGGCAGGCCGCGCTCTCCATGCTGCTCTCCGTCGCTCCAGCGATCCTCGTCGCGCGGGCGCTCTCGCGACATCCGGATTTTCCGGGGCGCGGCCTGCTGCTCAGGTTGTTCGCGGTGCCGCTCGGCCTGCCGGCGATCGTCGCGGCACTCGGCCTGCTTGCGCTCTACGGCCGCGCCGGCTTCGTCGCGGACCTCGCATCCGCCGTCGGCGCGGGGCGCTGGCCAGGGATCTACGGCCTGTCCGGCATCCTCATCGCGCATGTCTTCTTCAATCTGCCGCTGGCGACACGGCTGCTGCTCGCGGCGCTGGAAACCGTCCCGCCGGACCAGTGGCGGTTGGCGAGTCAGCTCGGCATGCGCTCGGGCGCGGTGTTCCGTCTGATCGAGTGGCCGGCGCTGCGTGCGGCGATCCCCGGCGTCGCCGCGCTCGTCTTCATGCTTTGTGTCACTTCCTTCACGCTGGTGCTGACGCTCGGTGGCGGGCCGGCGGCGACAACGCTGGAGGTTGCGATCTATCAGTCGCTGCGCTTCGACTTCGAATCCGCGCGGGCGGTTGCACTGACCGTTGTGCAGGTCGTGCTGACGGTCGCGGCGGTTCTCTTGCTCTCGCGCCTGGGCGCGGATGCGACGGGCGATGCGAACCTACCGATCGCGGGCCGGCGGATGAGAAGCACGGGCATCGCCGCGAGCATCCTCGACGGAGCGCTGATCGGTCTCGCTGCGCTGTTCGTGCTCGCCCCGATGGCGGCCATCGTGGCCGCCGGCCTGCAGGCGGACCTTGGCCGGCTGACGACCGAGGCCGCGGTGTTATCTGCGACGGGGCAGAGCCTTGCGCTTTCCCTCGGCTCGGCCGCGCTCAGCGTCGCGCTGTCGCTCTCGCTCGTCGTCACGCGCCGCCGGCTCGAAGCCGCGCGGCAGGACGGCCGGCGCTCGTTCCTCGAAACTCTCGCCGGAACCGGCTCGAGCCTTGTGCTGGTCGTGCCGCCGATCGTCATCGGCGCCGGCTGGTTCGTGCTGTTGCGCAACACCGGGGCCGTCTTCGCCGTCGCGCCGTTGATGGTGCTTGCCGTCAACGCGGTGATGGCGATGCCGTTTGCCACGCGGGCGATCCGCCCGGCGCACGATGCGGCTGCGCTGCGCAACGACCGGCTCTGCGCGCAGCTCGGCATCTCCGGCCTCGCCCGGGCGCGGCTGATCGACTGGCCGGAGCTGCGCCGGCCGCTGTTCACCGGCTTTGCCTTCGCGATGGCGCTGTCGCTCGGCGATCTCGGCGTCATTGCGCTGTTCGGCAGCGACGGCGTGCAAACGCTGCCTTATCTTCTCTATGCGCGCATGGGCAGCTACCGGACGGAGGACGCGGCGGGACTTGCACTGCTGCTTGGATTGCTGTGCCTTGTCCTGATGTCGTTGGCGGACCGGCTCGGAAAGGATGCACGATGAGCCTCGGCCTGCCAGTGGTACTGGAAGGGGTTCGCTTCGCTTATGGCGAGACGAGGATGTCCTTCGACCTCGCCATCGCCGCGGCCGAGATCGTCGCGATCATGGGGCCGAGCGGTTCGGGCAAGTCGACGCTGCTCAACCTCGTCGCCGGCTTCGAGACGCCGTCCGCCGGCCGTATCCTGATCGGCGACCGGGACGTGTCAACCGATCCACCGTCGCAACGGCCGGTCTCGATGATCTTCCAGGAGAACAACCTGTTCGCCCATCTCGACCTGTTCGCCAATGTCGCGCTCGGCCGCAGCCCGACCCTGCGCCTTTCGTCCGATGACCGCTCGGCTGTCGGCGAGGCGCTGGCGCGCGTCGGCCTCGCCGGCAAGGAGGCGCGCCGTCCGCGCGAGCTGTCGGGCGGCGAACGGCAGCGGGCGGCCCTCGCTCGCGCGCTCGTGCGCCGCCGACCCGTGCTTTTGATGGACGAGCCCTTCGCCTCGCTGGGCCCCGGCCTGCGGGCGGACATGGCGGCGCTCGTTGCCGAGCTTCATCGCGAGACCGGGATGACCATTCTTGTGGTGACGCACTCGCCTGACGACGCGCTGGCGCTCGCGCCGCGCATGGTGTTCGTGGAGGCGGGGCGCATCGCGGCCGACGGGCTGGCGGCGGACCTGCTCGGCGATGCGGGGCCGGAGACGGTCCGCACCTATGTCGGGGAGCGTCGGCGATCACGATAGATTGCCCGCAATGCGACACATTTACCGGTTATGGCGGCAGTGTGGCATCGGCGTTCTTGTCACGGCGTGGCGGGGGCTCTAAATCGCGGTAACCGAGGCTTGCCGGACCGGGATTCAGACGCGCCCGACAGAGTTTCGAGGAACAAGCCTGCTCATAGGTTCCGACAGAATGAGTGCAGTTCTCCAGCGGATGGCGCCAAGCCAGGTCCGGGCTCGTGGCGCCATTGCCGCGACGGCCCTGTCCGTGCTGCTGTCAAGCTGCCAACTGATCGACACGTCGATGACTTCGGACCTGAAGCCGTCGTCCAATCCGGTGACGGTCGACACGGTTGGCCGCAACGACAAGTTCGCCGAGATCGCCCGCCAGCAGCATCCGCGCATCCTCGCCACCTATGGCGGCGAATATTCGGACCCGAAGCTGGAACGCATGGTCGCCAAGGTGGTCGGCAACCTCATCGGCGTGTCCGACAATCCGAACCAGACCTACCGGATCACCATCCTCAACTCGCCGAACGTCAATGCCTTCGCGCTGCCGGGCGGCTATCTCTACATCACGCGCGGCCTGCTCGCGCTCGCCAACGATTCGGCCGAGGTCGCGGCGGTGATCGCGCACGAGATGGGTCACGTCACCGCCAATCACGGCGTGCAGCGCCAGCAGCGCGAGGCCGACGAGGTGCTTGCGGCCCGTGTCGTGAGCGACGTGCTCGAAGGCGATGCGGCGGCGAAAGCGGCGCTGTTGCGCGGCAAGCTCAGCCTCGCCCAGTTCTCGCGCAACCAGGAGCTGGAGGCCGACGCGATCGGCATCCGCGCCAGCGGCCGCGCCGGCTACGACCCGTTCGCCGCGGCGCGTTTCCTGCAGTCGATGGCTTCGTATGCGGACTTCCGGAGCGTGAGCGGGGCGACGGACGCCAGCCTCGACTTCCTTGCCAGCCATCCGGCGGCGCCTCAGCGCATCGAGCTCGCGCTCGGCCATGCGCGCGCTTTCGGGGCGCCGGGAGTGGGAACGCGCGACCGCGACTGGCTGCTCGCCGGCATCGACGGCATGATGTTCGGCGACACGCCGCAGGAAGGGTTCGTGCGCGGCCGCACCTTCCTGCATCCCGGCCTCGGCGTCACCTTCACAGTGCCTGAAGGCTTCATCATCGATAATTCGGCCGCCGCGGTCACCGCTGCCGGGCCGGGCGATGTCGCCGTGCGCTTCGACGGGGTGAAGGTCGCGCAGTCGATGCCGCTGGAGGAATATCTGCGTTCAGGCTGGATCGCGGGCCTTGATCCCAGTTCGATCGCGGGCACCACGATCGCGGGGAACGAGGCCGCAACCGCCAAGGCGCGCGCCGACGGCTGGCAGTTCGACATCACGGTGGTCCGCGCCAGCGGCCAGGTCTACCGCCTGCTCACCGCGGCTCCCTTGACCAGTACCTCATTGGAGAGCGTGGCAAAGTCCGTGTCGGGCAGCTTCCGCGTGCTGTCGGCCTCCGAGCGGGCCGCTCTCAAGCCACTGCGCATTCGGGTCCGCACCGTGAAGTCGGGAGAGACCGTGCAGTCGCTCGCCAACCTGATGCAGGGCGTGGATCGCAAGGTGGAGCTGTTCCGCTTGATCAACGCTCTGCCGGCAGGGGCGACGCTGTCGGCCGGCGACAAGGTCAAGATCATCACCGATCAATAAGACCGTCAGGCCGCGGCGAACTCCGGGTTTTGCTCCAGCAGGGCCGCCTTCAGCTTCTCCATGGCGCGGGTTTCGATCTGACGCACACGTTCCTTCGAGATGCCGAGCTTCTCTCCCAGCAGTTCGAGTGTCGCGCCCTCGTCCTGCAGCCGTCGTTCCCGGATGATGCGCAACTCCCGCTCGTTCAGCACCCGCAGTGCCGCCTTCAGCCAGCCGACACGGCGCTGCTCGTCGATCGCGTCGCCGACGATCTCGTCAGGCAGCGGATCGTCCGACACGAGGAAATTCATCCGTTCCGTCGAGCCGCTGCCCTCGTCCACCACAGGCGCGTTCAGCGAGCTGTCCGGCGCGGACAGGCGCGAATCCATCATCGCGACGTCGGCCTTCGTCACGCCAAGCGCAGCCGAAATCTCGCTGTAGATCGAATCGTTGGACAAGGTCTCCGACCCTTGGGCAAGGCGGGCGCGCAGCCGGCGCAGGTTGAAGAACAGCGCCTTCTGGGTGGAGCTCGTGCCACCGCGCACGATCGACCAGTTGCGCAGGATGTAGTCCTGCATCGAGGCGCGAATCCACCACGATGCATAGGTGGAGAAACGCACGTCGCGCTCGGGTTCGAAGCGCGCGGCCGCCTCCAGCAGGCCGATATGGCCTTCCTGGATCAGGTCGCCCAGCGGTAAGCCGAAGCCGCGCAGCTTCGACGCCATGGAGATGACAAGCCGCATGTGCGAGACGGTGATGCGATGGAGGGCAACCTGGTCGTGTTTTTCCTTCCAGCGAACCGCGAGCTCGTGCTCTTCGTCCCGCTGCAGATAGGGCGCCGTCATGGCAGCGCGGACGAGACTTGAACGTGCCGGTGCTGTCTTCACGCGACCCTCCTTGTCTTGCCACATCGGCTCGCATTCGCCATTAGCTTGGCGAGCCCGGCCGGAAGGAATACGTAGCCGCTCCTCGGGAAGTTTCGCTTTCTTCCGCACCGACTTCGCAAACGCACAAAAACGGGATTCGTTCCTTGATACGCATCGACCGTGCCGACATCGCCTTCCAGTTGTTCGACCTGCTCGACGCGGATCGCCTGAGCGAGGCGACGAGATTCGCCGACTGGGATCGGAACGGCATCGACAATGTGCTGGACACGGCCGAGCGCATCGCGATCGATCATTTTCTGCCGCATGCGGCGGCCGTGGACGAAAACGAGCCGAAATTCGTCGACGGCAAGGCGATCGTCGACCCGCGCGTCGGCGCCGCACTCGCGGTCTATCGCGAAGCGGGCTTCTTCGGCGCCGGTTTCGACCACGAATGGGGCGGCGCGCAGATGCCGGAAACGCTGCGCATCGCCTGTGCCTACATGTTCTCGGCCGCCAATATCGGCACGGCCGGCTATCCTTTCCTGACGATCGGCGCGGCGAACCTCATCGCCAGCTTCGGCAGCGACGAGCAGAAGGCGCGCTATCTGGCGCCGATGGTGGAGGGTCGCTTCTTCGGCACGATGTGCCTGTCCGAGCCGCAGGCGGGCTCGTCGCTCTCCGACATCGCCACCAAGGCGGAGCCCGCAGGCGACGGCACCTATCGCATCAGCGGCCGCAAGATGTGGATCTCCGGCGGCGAGCAGGAGATGTCGGAGAACATCGTCCACATGGTGCTGGCGAAGATTCCGGGCGGACCCGCCGGGGTGAAGGGCATCTCGCTGTTCATCGTGCCGAAATACCGCGTCGGCGAGGACGGCGCGGTCGGGGTGCGCAACGGCGTGACGCTGGCCGGCCTCAACCACAAGATGGGCTATCGCGGCACCACCAACACGCTGCTCAATTTCGGCGAGGCGGGCGAATGCATCGGCCATCTGGTCGGCGAGCCGCATAAGGGGTTGGCCTACATGTTCCAGATGATGAACGAGGCGCGCATCGGCGTTGGGCTGGGCGCGACCGCACTTGCGTCCGCCGGCTACCAGGCCTCGCTCGCCTATGCGAAGGACCGGCCGCAGGGCCGCCATCCGGACGGCAAGGACGCGACCTCGAAGCAGGTGCCGATCGTCGAGCACGCCGACATCCGCCGTCTGCTCCTGGCGCAAAAGAGCGCGGTGGAAGGGGCGTTCGCGCTGCTGCTCTACTGCGCGCGGCTGGTGGATGGCATCCGCATCGGAACAGACGAGGCCAAGGTGCGCGACGATGAGCTGCTGCTCGATCTGCTCACGCCGGTCGCCAAGTCATGGCCGTCGGAATTCTGCCTGGAGGCCAACAAGCACGCGATCCAGGTGTTGGGCGGCTACGGCTACACGCGCGACTATCCGGTCGAGCGACTCTACCGCGACAACCGGCTGAACCCGATCCATGAGGGCACGCACGGCATCCAGGGCATGGACATCCTCGGCCGCAAGGTGGTGCAGGCCAACGGGCGCGGGCTGGAGCTGCTGGCGGGGCGGATCGGCGAAACGGTCGCGGAGGCGTCGTCGGTGGCGATGCTCTCGGCCCATGCCTCGGACCTGGCGAACCATCTCGCCGAGACCGTCAAGCTGACGCGCGTCCTTGCCGGCGAACTGGCGAAGGATTCGCGCAAGGCGCTCGCCAACGCCACGATCTATCTCGACATGTTCGGCCATGTCGTCATCGCCTGGATGTGGCTCAGACAGGCGCTAGTGGCGGCGCAAAAGCTGGAGGCAGGCGAGGGCGACGCGAATTTCCTCCACGGCAAGCTCGCCGCCTGCCGCTACTTCTTCGCCTACGAACTGCCGAGGACGAAGGCGCAGAGGGTACTGCTGGCAAAGCTGGACGAGACAACGCTGGAGATGCAGGCGGAATGGTTCTGAGGACTTCCTCTCCCCATTCGTGAGGAGAAGGTGCTCTAAGGCCGATTGAGGGCGCTCAATGTGCCGGCACGCCCTTGTAGGCGTCGGCGCCCCAGACCTCCTTCACGCGCTCGTCGCGGCCGCAGGCGAAGCGGTAGTATTTATATTTGGCCGCGCTCACCTTGTAGTAGTTCTGGTGGTAGTCCTCGGCCTCGGTGAACTCGCCGGCAGGCGCCACTTCGGTGGCCAGCTTGACGCCGAGCTGCGCTTCCGCGGCCGCCTTCGCCTTCCTGGCCGCCGCGAGCTGGGCGTCGCCCACGGCATAGATCGCCGTGGTGTAGGCATGGCCGCGGTCGCAGAACTGGCCGCCCGCGTCGGTCGGGTCGATCGTGCGCAGGAAGGTCGTCGCGAGTTGCTCGTAGCTGATCTTCGCCGGGTCGAACTCGACCCTCACCACTTCGCGATGGCCCTCGTGGTCATAATAGGTCGGGTTCTTCTTCGTGCCGCCGGAATAGCCGGAGATGGTTTCCGTCACGCCCGGCACATGGTCCATGTCGGACTCGACGCACCAGAAGCAGCCGCCGGCGAAGATGGCGGTCTCCGCGCCCGCCTGCGAGACGGCGAGCGGCTGGAACGCGACGGCTGTGGCGAGAGCGGCAGCGGCAAGGCGCATGGAAGGATCCTCCGATTGTGGAGGAACGTAGCAGCGGCTGGCGAAGTTTCAAATCAAGCTGCCGCGAGCAGCGGCGTGAACAGGTTCAGCCGTTGCCGGACAGCCGCTCGACCAGACGCTTCAGTTCCGCGACCTCTTCCTCAAGAGCTGCGACACGGGCCTCAAGGCCTGATGGCGCTGCCTGGAACTGGGCGGCGGGTGCCGTGCGCGCCGGCGCCTCCACCGGGCCGCACAGCAGGTGCGCGAAGCGGTCCTCGCGCTGGCCGGGGCCGCGCTCAACGAGTTGAACCAAGGGCGGGCGGCGGCCGATGAGCAGGTCGAGATCGGCGACGAGGTCGTCCGCCGAACCGTAGCTCGCCATCCGCTCGCTGCGGGCGAGCAGTTCGTGCGTGGTCTGCGGCCCGCGCAGCAGCATCAGGCCGATGAGCGAGGTCTGGCCGCGGGTGAGCGAGAAGCGCCGCGACAGCTGCTCCTCGTAGCGCTCGACCCGCGAGCCGGAGACCTGCCGGACGAGCCCCTTCTCCTGCAGCGTCTTGAACGCGCGGTGGATGTCCGACGACTCCAGCGCCATCACCGGCTCGCGCGCCGTCTTCTGGTTGGCGGCGGCCTGCGCGGCGTTGAGCGTCAGCGGATAGACGTCCGGCGTCAGCTCCTTCTTCTCGATGAGCGAGCCGAGCACACGGGCTTCGATGGCGTTGAGGAGGACGAGGGAGGGCGTATCCATGCCGGCCTATGTGGCAAAGGCGGGAGCGGGGAGCAAGGGGCTGCCGTCGAAGCGGTCAGATGTATTCCTTGCGTCATGCTCGGGCTTGTCCCGAGTATCTATCTGCCTTTGCGAGCTGGCGGCAGACTTCGGTGCTCTGTCGGCCAATGCCTGCGGATCCTCGGGACAAGCCCGAGGATGACGCCGCAGGTTAGACGCGTCGCTCCACCATCATCTTCTTGATCTCTGCGATCGCCTTCGCGGGGTTCAGGCCTTTGGGGCAGGCCTGGGCGCAGTTCATGATGGTGTGGCAGCGGTAGAGGCGGAAGGGGTCTTCCAGGTTGTCAAGGCGCTCGCCGGTGGCTTCGTCTCTGGAGTCGATCAGCCAGCGATAGGCCTGGAGCAGCACGGCCGGGCCGAGGTAGCGGTCGCCGTTCCACCAGTAGCTCGGGCACGAGGTCTGGCAGCAGAAGCAGAGGATGCACTCGTAGAGCCCGTCGAGCTTCTGACGGTCCTCATGGCTCTGCAGCCATTCCTTGGCCGGCTCGGGCGACACGGTCTGCAGCCAGGGCTCGATCGAGGTGAGCTGCGCGTAGGGGACGGTCAGGTCGGGCACGAGGTCCTTCACCACCGGCATATGCGGCAACGGATAGACGCGCACCGCGCCCGAGATGTCGTCCATGCCCTTGGTGCAGGCGAGCGTGTTGGTGCCGTCGATGTTCATCGCGCAGGAGCCGCAGATGCCCTCGCGGCAGGAGCGGCGCAGCGTCAGCGTCGGGTCGATCTTGTTCTTGATCCAGAGCAGACCGTCCAGCACCATCGGCCCGCAATCGTCGAGGTCGACATAATAGGTGTCGAGGCGCGGGTTCTGGTCGTCGTCCGGCGACCAGCGGTAGATGCGGTATTCGCGCAGGTTGGTCGCGCCTTCCGGCTTCGGCCAGGTCTTGCCGGTCTGGATCTTCGAGTTCCGGGGAAGGGTGAGTTCGACCATGATCTTTCCTTCCTCAGTAGACGCGCGCCTTGGGCGCGATCTTGGCGAGGCTGATGCCGCCTTCGTTCTCCGGCAGCATGGTGTCGACGTGGACCGGGCGGTAGCCGAGGGTGACCTTGCCGGTGTCGGTGTCGAGCCAGGACAGGGTGTGCTTGCGCCAGTTGACGTCGTCGCGGGAGGAGAAGTCCTCGCGGGCGTGCGCGCCGCGGCTTTCCTTGCGCGCCTCGGCGCCGACGACGGTGGTGATGGCGTTGGCCATCAGGTTCTCAAGCTCGAGCGTCTCGACCAGGTCGGAGTTCCAGATCATCGAGCGGTCGTGAACCTTGATGTCCTTGAGCTCGCCCCAGATCTCGGAGACGCGCTTGACGCCGTTCTCCAGCGATTCCTGCGTGCGGAACACGGCCGCGTCAGCCTGCATCGCCTTCTGCATCTTCTCGCGTAGCTGGGCGGTCGGTGTGGAGCCGTTGGCGTTCCGCAGGCGATCGAAGCGGTCCATGATCTTGTCGACCGCCGCCTCGTTGATGGTCGGGATCGCCGCCTCGCGGTCGACCACCTGGCCAGCCTTGATCGCCGCGGCGCGGCCGAAGACGACGAGGTCGATCAGCGAGTTGGAGCCGAGACGGTTGGCGCCGTGGACGGAGGCGCAACCGGCCTCGCCGACGGCCATCAGGCCGGGGAAGATGGCGTCCGGGTTATCCGGCGTCGGGTTCAGCACCTCGCCGTAGTAGTTCGTCGGGATGCCGCCCATGTTGTAGTGGACGGTCGGCAGAACCGGGATCGGCTCCTTGGTCACATCGACGCCGGCGAAGATCTTGGCGCTCTCGGAAATGCCGGGCAGGCGTTCGTGCAGCACGGCCGGGTCGAGATGGTCGAGGTGCAGGAAGATGTGGTCCTTGTTCTTGCCGACGCCGCGACCCTCGCGGATCTCCAGCGTCATGCAGCGCGAGACGACGTCGCGGGAGGCGAGGTCCTTGGCCGACGGCGCGTAACGCTCCATGAAGCGCTCGCCTTCGGAGTTGACGAGATAGCCAACCTCGCCGCGCGCGCCTTCGGTGATGAGGCAGCCCGCGCCGTAGATGCCGGTCGGGTGGAACTGGACGAATTCCATGTCCTGCAGGGGCAGGCCGGCGCGGGCGACCATTCCGCCGCCGTCGCCGGTGCAGGTGTGCGCCGAGGTGGCGGAGAAATAGGCGCGGCCGTAGCCGCCGGTGGCCAGCACCACCATCTTGGCGGCGAAGCGGTGGATTGTGCCGTCGTCGAGGTTCCAGGCGACCACGCCGGTGCAGCGGCCGTCCTCGATGATCAGGTCGAGCGCGAAATATTCGACGAAGAACTGGGCCGAGTGGCGCAGCGACTGGCCGTAGAGCGTGTGCAGGATGGCGTGGCCGGTGCGGTCGGCGGCGGCACAGGTGCGCTGCACGGGCGGGCCGTCGCCGAAGTTCTGCATGTGGCCGCCGAACGGCCGCTGGTAGATCTTGCCTTCCTCGGTGCGGGAGAAGGGCACGCCGTAATGCTCGAGCTCGTAGACGGCGGCCGGCGCTTCGCGGGCGAGATATTCCATCGCGTCGACGTCGCCCAGCCAGTCGGAGCCCTTCACCGTGTCGTAGAGGTGCCACTGCCAGTGGTCGGGACCCATGTTGCGCAGCGAGGCGGCGATGCCGCCCTGCGCGGCAACGGTGTGGGAGCGGGTCGGAAAGACCTTGGTGATGCAGGCCGTCTTCAGGCCCTGCTCGGCCATGCCGAGCGTAGCGCGAAGGCCCGCGCCGCCGGCGCCGACGACGACGACGTCGAACTTGTGGTCGACATATTTGTAGGCCTTGCCGTTGGCCGTGGGTGAGGAAGCTGCCTTGGCCAAGGTACTAGACTCCGAATGCGATCTTCAGCAGCGAGAAGGCGCAGAGCGCACCGATCGCGAAGACGAAGAAGGTGTTGAGGATCAGAAGACCGTATTTCCAGAATTCGCTGTGCGCGTAGTCCAGGATGATCTCCTGCATGCCGAGCCACATATGGTAGAGGCCCGAGCCGATGGTGACGAGCAGCAGCAGGCAGACGAACGGGTTGGCCAGCGTTGCCCGCATCTGGACAAAGTCGGCGCCGATCATCGAGAACAGCAGGCCGATCACGAAGAAGGTGAGCGGGATCAGCGCGATCGCCGTCAGGCGGACCGCCCAGAAATGACCGGTGCCCTCATGGGCCGCGCCCATGCCGCGCACGCGGCCGAGAGGGGTGCGCATGTCGGTGGAAGACTTGCTCATGCGCCGCTCCTCATCGCGAACACGACGATCCAGATGGCCAGCGTCAGCACGACCGACCCGATGGCGGTAGCAATGGCGAGCTTCGTCGCGGTGTGCTTTTCCATATAGGCGCCGGTGTCCCAGATGAGGTGGCGAACGCCACCGAGCAGATGGAACATCAGAGCCCAGCTGAAGCCGAACAGAACAAGTTGGCCGAACCAAGAGCCGACGATGCCGCTGACGAAGCCGTAGTAGTCTTCCGAGCCCGCGGCCGCGGTGATCCACCAGGCCATGACCAGTGTGCCGACATAGAGCGCGCCGCCGGTGATGCGGTGGAAGATCGACATCGCCATCGTCGGGATGAATTTATAGACCTGCAGATGTGGCGACAGCGGGCGTGGCTTGTGTCGGGTGGCTGGTGCGGACATGGCTCCCCCGGGAGCGGCCGGCCTTACTCCGCGTGCGGCGTTTGGCTGGCCGAAATGCGACTTTTTCGTGCCTGCCTTCTAGTGCGGTTTTTGCACCGCGTCAAAGCCGGAAAGGCGTGCGGGGTGCGGTATTTAGTACCTGAAATTGACCGATAGGCTGTTCAATCGATTGAAGATTTCCGGCTTTTCGGCGCCTGTCAGCGCTTGCAGGTCGCCGGAGCCGTCTTGGGGCGGAAGTACAGCGCTTCCGCGCCGTCGAAGACGAAGGCGTATTGATCCTTGACATAGCGGGTGTGCGAATCGGCCGGCGAGGCCGGAAGTTCCATCACCGAGCCGTCGGGAAGGCCCAGCGCCACCTGCGTGACGGTATTGTTCACTTCGAGGCTCTCGCCATTGTCGCAGCGATAGGTCGCGCGCCCGGCATAGAAGGCGTTGTCGTCATAAGAGGCGGCGTCGGCCGATGTCGCGGCATCGCCTCCCGCGTCGGCCATGTCCGCAACGGCAGCTGTCGACGCGCCGGGCGCCAGAGAGGCGGTCGCGGGCGACAAGCCGTCCGACGCGCAGCCGGACAGCAGAGACGCCGCTGCCAGCCCTGCCGCAAGGAGAGCTCCGTGCGAGCCTTTTCGGAAGAATACCCCCATGACGATAGCTAGCCTCCTGCCGGGATCTTTTTCAAGCCGGCGCGATCCTCGTTAACCATGTTTCTTAATCCCTGCGTCGGCGGGAACGGGAAACGGTGACAACGATTAAGAAATGGTTAAGTCTCTGATCAAAGGGAGCGGTTGTACCGCCCGGAAAGGACAGGCCATGCGTTCGAAACTCGCCATCCTTCGCGCTCTGCCGCTCGCCGCCGGCCTGGCCGTCGCCGCCGTTCCGGTATTTGCCGGCGATCTCTACGGCGAACGCTACCATGCGGATTCGTTCGGAAACCTGATCGTCTACAGCCCTGCCGGATACAAGCGCATCATCGTCGGGCAGGGTCATGTCCTGGCGGAGTATCAGGCTCAGGAAGGCGTCGCGGAGCCCGAGGCGTATTACGACGAGGGGGATCGCGGTTCCTACCGGAACTGCCGTACCGTGCCCGGCATGTTCAAGGGCCGCAGCTACATGTACGGCCTGCCGGACGGCGTGGTCCCGACGCCGGCGCGCCGCATCTGCGACTGAGCGATCCTATCGCTTGTCGCGGAACATCCGCCGGTTTTCCGCATGGTCGCCGTTGCCGTTCGGACGAATGACCGGCGGAGCGGTGCGGACGCAGTCTCGGCCGGCGTTCTTGGCCTCGTAGAGGGCGATGTCGGCGCGACGCAGCAGTTGCTCGTAGGATTCACCGGCATGGCGCTGGGCCACCCCGAACGAGGCGGTGCAGGCTTCGATGTCGGCCAGGCCCTCGACCGCTGACTGGGAGAAGGCGACACGGGCGCCTTCGGCGATAAGGCGGGCGGTCGAAAGCTCCGTGCCGGAGAGCACGATGGCGAATTCCTCACCGCCGATGCGGCCGATGGCGTGCTCCTCGCCTGCCACCTCGCGCATCACGCCGGCGAAGGCCTGGATGACGCGGTCGCCGGCCTCGTGCCCGTATGTGTCGTTGACGTTTTTGAAATGGTCGATGTCGGCGAGGATGAGCGTCACCGGTCCGCCGGAACGATCGGCGGTGCGCAGGATTTCGTCCGCGCGGTCGACGAAGCCGCGCCGGTTGAGCAGACCGGACAGCGTGTCGGTCTCCGACTTCAGCGTCGCGTCCGACAGCATCTTGCCGACATAGACGGCAAGCGTCATCAGCGCGACGGCGATCGCCAGGATGATGCCGGTCGACTGCGAGATCAGCGCATAGACGCTGTCGAGATATGAACCGGCCGTGCCGCCGGGTCCGCCGGCCTCGACCGCGACCAGCGGCTTCACCACGAAGTAGATCGAGCTCAGCCCCAGCGCCCCCACCAACCCTCTGTCGAGCGGGCCGAGCCTGCGCGCATGCAGCAGCACCCAGATCGAGACCGCCTGGATCGCCGCATAGGGCAGTTGCCAAAGCACATTGCGCAAGATCAATTCGCGCGGCAGGGTCTGCGTGTAGAGGTTCAGGAGGATCGAGGCGACCAGGAGGAGAGCGAGCATCCGCCACGGCGGCCGGACGTCGTATTTTCTGGCGATGCCGACGCCGTAAGCGGCCAACGCGACGAGCAGGGCCGAATAGGACGCGGTCGCGACGATGGTGGAGGCGGGGAAACGGGCGATGAGAAATTCCGACGCGTAATAGACGGCGCCAATCGCATAGGCGGCGCAGATCCAACGCGCAGACGCGAAGGCCTTGTCATAGTTGGCGATAACCAGGAACGTGATCGACAGCAGCGCCGCGACGCTGACATTGATCATCAGAATGAAGACAGCGCTGCTCATGAGATCCTTCGTATCGATCCCGTTCTAGCAGGCAGCGGGCGAACATCTGGTTAACTGCCGGATGGAACCGCAATGAGGGGTGGAGCTTTCCGCCTACAGTCAGGAGAAAAAAAAGCATGACCGACACCGTCACCCTTACCGACCACGAGGCAATCCGCGACTGGGCCGCCGCCCGCGCCGGCGTGCCGGCGATCGTGGACGTCTCGCCGGCCGGCGGTACGCAGCCGATGCTCACGCTCGTCTTCGGCCAGATCGCCTACCAGGATACCGACCAGGCAGAGCGGGCGCAGAGTTCCGGCGGGCGCGAGCTGGTCGAATGGAGCGACTGGTTCGAGGTCTTCGACCGCGAGGAGCTCGCGCTCGTGGTGGCCAAGGATCGGCCGGGCGTGCGCGATTCCTGGCACGAGATCGTGCGGCGGTAGGGTCGAACGGAAAGAGGCCCGGACATGCCGGGCCTCTATTATCTTGTCAGTGCGCTGAACGCCGTTAGCTCCAGTCTCGGATGTCGACGAAGTGGCCGGCGATCGCGGCGGCACCCGCCATGGCGGGCGAGACTAGGTGCGTGCGGCCCTTGAAGCCCTGGCGGCCCTCGAAGTTGCGGTTCGAGGTCGAGGCGCAGCGCTCGTGCGGGGCAAGACGGTCGTCGTTCATGGCGAGGCACATCGAGCATCCTGGCTCGCGCCAGTCGAAGCCCGCCTCGATGAAGATCTTGTCCAGTCCCTCGGCTTCGGCCTGCGCTTTCACCAGGCCGGAACCCGGGACGATCATCGCGTTGACCTTCGGGTTGACCTTCTTGCCCTCGACGACGGCCGCGACCTGACGCAGGTCCTCGATGCGGCCGTTGGTGCAGGAGCCGATGAAGACGCGGTCGATCGTGACGTCCGTCATCCTGGTGCCGGGGGTCAGGCCCATATATTCCAGCGCGCGATATTTCGAGGCGCGCTTGTTCTCGTCCTCGATCTTCGCCGGGTCCGGCACCTCGCCTGTCACCGAGACGACGTCCTCGGGCGAGGAGCCCCAGGTGACGATCGGCGGCAGCTTGGCGGCGTCGAGCCTGACAACGCGGTCGAAATGCGCGCCCTCGTCGGTCTTCAGCGTCTTCCAGTAGTCGAGCGCCATGTCCCACGCCGCGCCCTTGGGCGCGCGTGGCTTGTCCTTCACATAGGCGAAGGTGGTCTCGTCCGGCGCGATCAGGCCGGCGCGAGCACCGCCCTCGATCGACATGTTGCAGATCGTCATGCGGCCTTCCATCGACAGCGAGCGGATCGCCTCGCCGGCATATTCGATGACATAGCCGGTGCCGCCGGCCGTGCCGATCTCGCCGATGATGGCGAGGATGATGTCCTTGGCGCCGACGCCGGGCGGGAGCTGGCCGTCGACCTGGACCAGCATGTTCTTGGCCTTGCGCTGGATCAGCGTCTGCGTGGCGAGCACATGCTCGACCTCCGAGGTGCCGATGCCATGGGCCAGCGCGCCGAACGCACCGTGGGTCGAGGTGTGGCTGTCGCCGCAGACGATGGTCATGCCGGGCAGGGTGAAGCCCTGTTCGGGACCGATGATGTGGACGATGCCCTGGCGGCGGTCCTTCTCGGAATAGTATTCCACGCCGAAGTCGGCGGCGTTCTTCGCCAGCGCCTCGACCTGGATGCGGCTTTCCTCGTTCTTGATGCCGTTCACGCGGTCCTTGGAGGTCGGCACGTTGTGGTCGACGACGGCGAGCGTCTTCTCCGGATGGCGGACCGTGCGGCCGGTCATGCGCAGGCCCTCGAAGGCCTGCGGGCTGGTGACCTCGTGGACGAGGTGGCGGTCGATGTAGAGCAGGCAGGTGCCGTCGTCCTGCCGGTCGACGACGTGGTCGTCGAAGATCTTGTCGTAGAGAGTGCGCGGTGCGCTCATGGCTTTTATCCGTGGCTGGAGCTTGGAATGCGGTGAAGGGCGGCTGTGCCGCGGCCGGTCACCGAAGTCGGCAGGTCTTCGCGCCGGAAATGGCCGAATAGAAGCGCGCCGGCAGGCGTTTGCGGTCCTGCAGCGTGAACTGTCTGTAGCTCGGATTTCCGAACAGGCATTCCATGCGCCGGCTCATACCACCGCGCGGAGAATTGGGCAATTCACAGCTTCGCGTCAGCGGACTGTTTCGTCGTGGGCCGGATCGTCCCTCTTCGGCTCTTGCTTCCGCTCCGCAGGCCCCTTGGTCGGATCGCTTCCCCCGTCGATGTCGAGCTTCATTTCCAGCGCCTGCATCAGGCCCAAGACGACCAGGGCGATGATCGTCGCCAGCAGGGCGATCTGCCAGAAGCCCAGGCCGCAGGCGACGCCGATCGCGCCGGCGAGCCACATGCCCGCGCCGGTCGTCAGCCCGTGCACCTCACCCCTGGTGAAGATGACGACGCCGGCGGCGAGGAAGGCGACGCCGGCGGTGACGGCCTCGACCACGCGGATGGGGTCGACCTTCACCGCGTCCTTGATCATGTCGGTGGTGAACATGGGCGCGTGCACGATCTCCGTGGTGAGGATCGCGAAGGTGGCGGCGGCCACGCAGACGAGGATATGGGTGCGCAGCCCGGCGGGTCGCGCGCGCCATTCGCGCTCGAAGCCGATCGCGGCGCCGAACACGGCGGCGAGCAGAAGCCGGGCGATGACGACCGGAAACGACGTGTAGGTGGAGTGGCCGAACTCGTCGATCAGGCTTTCCATGCAGTGGTCTCCGGTGTGGAGCGTGAATGCGCCAGCCCGGCGCTTGGTTGCGTCGCGGGCTATCGCTTCCGCTCCGGCGCGTGATAGAGCGCGCCGCATGAGCACGTTCGTGATCCTTCTCGGCGGCGAGCTGACCGTGACGCCGCGCGTCGCCGCGCTGTCGGCGGGCGGCCGCGTCATCGCGGCGGATTCCGGCATACGCCATGCGGCGGCGCTCGGCATCGTGCCGGAGCTGTGGGTGGGCGACTTCGATTCCTCTTCCGCCGACGATTTCGAGATGCACCGGGACGTGCCGCGCGAGACCTTTCCCGCCGCCAAGGACAAGACGGACGGGGAGCTGGCGATCGACATCGCCATCGCGAGAGGGGCGTCCTCGCTCGTCATCCTCGGCGCGTTCGGGGGAAACCGGACCGACCACGAGTTCCTGCACCTGGCGCTCGCGGTGCGGCTGGCCGAGCGCGGCCTCGACGTGACGCTCTCCAGCGGCGCGCAGGAAGGGCGGCCGGTGCTGCCGGGCGCCAACGCCTATGACTATGACTATGGCACGCTGTTCTCGATCCTTGGCTTCACCGATCTCGAAGGGCTGAGCATCGAGGGGGCGGAGTGGCCGCTCGACCGCATCCATATGGAGTTCGGCTCGTCGCTCACCATCTCCAACCGGGTGACCGGCCCGCTCGGCGTGGTTCTCGGCAAGGGCCGGGCGCTGCTGGTTGCACAACCTCTGGACCCTGTTTCCTGATGGCACCTCCTCTTCTCAAGCTTGACGCCATCCGGCTGACCTTCGGCGGCACGCCGCTGCTCGACGGGGCGGACCTGTCAGTGACGGCGGGTGACCGGATCGCGCTGGTGGGGCGCAACGGGTCGGGCAAGTCGACGCTGCTGAAGGTCGCGGCGGGGCTGGGCGAGGCGCAGGACGGCGAGGTGTTCCGGCATCCCTCGGCCACCATACGCTACCTGCCGCAGGCGCCGGACTTCGACGGGTTCGCCACGGTGCGGGCCTATGCCGAGGCGGGGCGGGGGCCGGCGGACGATCCGCACCGCGTTACCTATCTGCTGGAACATCTCGGGCTGACCGGCGAGGAAGACCCGACGACGCTGTCGGGCGGCGAGGCGCGGCGGGCCGCACTTGCCCGCGTGTTGGCGCCGGAGCCGGACATCCTTTTGCTGGACGAGCCGACCAACCATCTCGACCTCGCGACGATCGAATGGCTGGAAGACGAGCTGCAGCGGTCGAAATCGGCAATCGTGCTGATCTCGCACGACCGGCGGTTTCTCGAACGGGTGTCGCGGGCGACGATCTGGCTCGACCGGGGGCAGACGAAGCGGCTGGACCGGGGCTTTGCGCATTTCGAGGAATGGCGCGACCAGGTGCTGGAGGAAGAGGAGCGCGACCAGCACAAGCTCGGCCGCCAGATCGTGCGCGAGGAACACTGGCTGCGCTACGGCGTGACGGCGCGGCGCAAGCGCAACATGCGCCGGCTGGGCGAGCTGCAGTCGATGCGGCAGAAACACCGCACCCATCGCGGCGCGGAGGGCGTGGCGAAGATGGCGGCCAGCGACGCGGCCGAGAGCGGCAAGCTGGTGATCGAGGCGAAGGGAATCGCCAAGGCCTATGACGGCGTCGACGTGGTGCGGGATTTCTCCATCCGCATCAATCGCGGCGACCGGATCGGCCTCGTCGGGCCCAACGGCGCGGGCAAGACGACACTGCTCCGGATGCTGATTGGCGACCTGGCCCCGGATGCGGGCACGGTGCGGCTGGGCGTCAATCTGGAGATCGCGACGCTGGACCAGAAGCGGGAGTCGCTCGATCCGGACGAAACGCTGGCGCACTACCTGACGCGCGGGCGCGGCGAGAGCCTGACGGTGAACGGGCAGGACAAGCACGTCGCCTCCTACATGAAGGATTTTCTGTTCAAACCGGAGCAGATGCGGACGCCGGTGCGGGAACTGTCGGGCGGCGAGCGGGCGCGGCTGATGCTGGCGCGGATTCTCGCGCAGCCCGCGAACCTTCTGGTGCTGGACGAGCCGACCAACGATCTCGACATGGAGACGCTGGACCTGCTGCAGGAACTGGTGGCCGGGTTCGCGGGAACCGTGATCCTCGTCAGCCACGACCGCGACTTCCTCGACAGGACGGTGACGAGCACGATCGCGCCGGAGGGCGACGGGCGCTGGGTCGAATATGCCGGCGGCTATGCCGACATGTTGGCGCAGCGCGGATCGAAGACGTTCGAACGACGAGGCGGCAGGGAGAAGGCGGCGAAGGAGGAGACGGCCGCCGTTTCCGCTCCGCAGGCGGCGAAGCCGTCGTCCAAGAAGCTCTCCTACAAGCAGAAGTTCGCGCTCGAAAACCTGCCGAAGAAGATGGAGGAGGCGGGCGCGAAGATCGCGGCGCTGGAGGCGAAGCTCGCCGATCCGGCGCTGTTCTCGAAGGATCCTACCGGCTTCCAGAAGATCGCCGCCAGCCTCGACGCCGAGCGCGCCGCGCTCCACGCCATGGAAGAGGAATGGCTCGAGCTGGAGATGCTGCGCGAGGAGATCGAGGGGTGAGACGCCGGTATGCCGCAGGCGGAATGAAAGGTCCGGTGGACCCTTCATTGGCGTCGAACGGGCGGGAGTTGCGAAGCAACGGGACCCGCCCAGGGGGGGCGGGGGCACGCGGGCGCGTTCGGCGGCAGCCGCGAACGACGCCCGACATCGAATCCGGAACAGGCCGGCAGGCGCGTTCAGGACGTGTCGGCGCTCAGCACCATCTTCGCGAAGTAATCCGTATCGTCGAGGATCTCGCCCATTTCGCCGTCCCGCCGCATGACCCGCGCGCGGGACATCCCGGGGATGGAGCCGCGTCGGAGCGGCCAGCGCCAGGTGACCCGGCCCGCGGCCCGGCGGGCCTTCCAGCGCGCGAAGCGAAGCGCCTGGCTGGGCAGATCGTGGAGGACACGGCCGAGGGCGGCGATGCGGAGGTTGAGCCGGGTCGTATCGACCGTGTCTAAACGTGGAGCTGGCCCCGGCGACCGGCTCGGCCCGTCCCAGCCGAAGAACGCGATGCGCGGCACGGAGGTTCTCGGCGGCGACCGGCGCAGGACGATCCGGTAGGGCGGGTCGAAGAGGCGAAAGCCGAGAGTTTGGCTGGGCGGGCGGGCATCCGGCATCGGGGTGCCGTAGGGAACGACGACGCCGGTGCCGCCGGGGCGCACATAGATCGACCTGCGCTTCGGCCGCGGCCGCGCTGGCCGGCGCGGCGGGAGGGCGACGACGAGGTCGCGCGCGGCGATGATGACCAGCCTGCGCGCAGCGGATTCGGCGGGCCGCAGCAGCCGGAGCACGCCGTAATAGGCCCGACGCCTGAGCGTGGTGCCACCCGCGCCCACGGAGGCGATCGCGACGAGCATGGCGAGGATCCGCTTCAGGCCGGAAAGCTGTCTGTCGATGATTTCGTCCCAGTCCATTCCGCGTCCTTTCGACAAGCGGAGGCGATTCTAAGCCGGCCCTGGAAAGCGGGGATAAAGAATGAATCGGAAAGGGCAGATAGCGAGCGGAAACAATAGCTTGTCATGCGAGGACGCGGAGATCGATGGAAATCGATCCACCGGGTGGGGTTTGTGTGCATCGTGCGGCGATTGCGGAGCGGGGAGCATGCACATACCGTATGCGCATTGGAGGCGTGCATGCCGACGAAGATGCCAGAGCCGAGGCGCAAGGCGACGAAGCTGTCGCTGGATGAGCGGGCCGTCGCCGAGGCGAGGGAACTTGAGCTCGACGTTTCGCGGATTGTCGAGGAGGCGATCTCCGATGCCGTGCGGGCGGAAAAGAACCGTCGCTGGAAAGAAGAGAACCGCGAGGCGTTGGAGAGTTCCAATGAGTGGGTGCGCGAGAACGCGCTGCCGCTCGCGAAATACCGCCCGTTCTGATGGCTGCCCACCGGCTCAATCCCAAGATCGTCTTTCACGGGCAGGACTACTACCTTCAGACTCAATACATTTCAGCGGTAACCCCCTACGAACTCGGTCGGAAGTGTGGGGATTTGAAAGACGAGCGTGACCGTATCGTGGCCGCGCTGGACATGCTTTTTATGGGTGTGTGACCACACGAGGTTCGGGGCAGCTAAACGTGTAAGCGTCCGTCACTTAAGGATGCCGGCCAGCAACCCTCGCTTTCCGCCGAACACCGGGTCCGTCTCCGGCAGGGGCACCGCGGCGATCTGCGCAATCACGCTCTCATCGTAACCCTCGCTCGCCCGCCGCACCGTGTAGTCCTCCTGCCCTGGCGGATAGGCGCCGCAGATGGCGAAGTCGGGGGATGAGGACAACATGCAGTGGCCCCAGCCGGGCGGAAGCAGCAGCACGTCGCCGGCTTCGACCTCCAGCCGGCGGCCCGCCTCGCCGCCGATGACCAGCACCGCCGAGCCGGTGGCCACGCCGAGAACCTCGAAGGCGTCGGGGTGATAGTGGTGGTAGCGGAAGACCTGCCAGGTCCACGTGCCGCGCCAGGCGTTCGCCTCGAACAGGCGGCGGATGGAGCCGTCGGGGTCATTCGGGGAGGGATGGATCGCCCCGCGGGCGACGATTGCGGGGTGGCGGTCGTTGTTGGGGGTGCCGCCGTTTGCGGGGATGCGCAGGGCGAGGAGTTGGGCCGCGGGGTTGGGGGTGGCGAGGGAGGTCATGCGGGACAACGCGGTGGCGGGGCGGATGGTTCGGGGCCGGTTCTCAATGCTGGGTCGCAGAGGGTCGTAGACGCAGATGTTCGGGACGCGAAACCCGTCCAGGGGCGTCATCCTCGGGCCTGTCCCGAGGATCTACTGCGAGTCGCGGATGCCCGAAGACCGGTCCGGCCAGCCCGCTTTTGTCCATAGATCAGCGGGCAAAGCTGACGGTATAGCTTGATTTTCAGCGGTCGTAGATCCTCGGGACAGGCCCGAGGATGACGGCATCGGGTATGGGTGCCGCCCGCGCCGGATTCGCCAAGCTCGCGAATGACGGCGCGGGGTGGGCTGGGCGGCCTGCCCTCGGCTATGGCCTCGGGCGTTCGTCGCTCGAAAAGCCCATTCAGGGGTTTTTCGTCCGGCTGCGCCGGACCACTCCTCACCCCTTCTTATTCTGCCTGTTCCCGATCAGGTCATCCACCACGGCCGGGTCCGCCAGCGTGGAGGTATCACCCAGCGCCGCGAAGTCGTCTTCGGCGATCTTGCGCAGGATGCGGCGCATGATCTTGCCGGAGCGGGTTTTTGGCAGGCCGGGAGCGAACTGGATCTTGTCGGGGGAGGCAATCGCCCCGATTTCCTTGCGGACGAAGCTGACCAGCTCCTTTCGCAGGTCGTCGGTCGGCTCGACGCCGGACATCAGCGTGACATAGCAGTAGATGCCCTGGCCCTTGATGTCGTGCGGATAGCCGACGACGGCGGCTTCCGACACCTTGTCGTGGGCGACCAGCGCCGACTCGACCTCGGCCGTGCCCATGCGATGGCCCGAGACGTTGATGACGTCGTCGACGCGGCCGGTGATCCAGTAATAGCCGTCCTCGTCGCGGCGGCAGCCGTCGCCGGTGAAATACTTGCCCTTGTAGGTGGAGAAGTAGGTCTGGATGAAGCGCTCGTGGTCGCCGTAGACCGTGCGCATCTGGCCCGGCCAGGACTCGGTGATGCAGAGATTGCCGTCGGCCGGCCCCTCCAGCACCTTGCCGTCATTGTCGACGAGCTGCGGCTCGATGCCGAAGAAGGGCCGCGTGGCGGAGCCGGCCTTGAGGTCGGTCGCGCCCGGCAGCGGCGTGATCAGGATGCCGCCGGTCTCGGTCTGCCACCAGGTGTCGACGATCGGCACCTTCTTCTCGCCGACGACGTTGTAATACCACTCCCAGGCTTCCGGGTTGATCGGCTCGCCGACCGAGCCCAGCACGCGCAGGCTCTTGCGCGAGGTCTTCTTCACCGGGCCGTCCCCGGCGCCCATCAGGGCGCGGATCGCGGTCGGGGCGGTGTAGAAGATGTTGACCTTGTGCTTGTCGATCACCTCCCAGAAGCGGGAGACGGACGGGTAGTTCGGCACGCCCTCGAACATCAGCGTGGTCGCGCCGTTGGCGAGCGGGCCGTAGACGATGTAGCTGTGGCCGGTGACCCAGCCGACGTCGGCGGTGCACCAGTAGATGTCCCCGTCGTGGTAGTCGAAGACGTATTGATGCGTCATCGAGGCGTAGACGAGATAGCCGCCGGTGGTGTGCAGCACGCCCTTCGGCTTGCCGGTGGAGCCGGAGGTGTAGAGGATGAACAGCGGGTCCTCGGCCTTCATCTTCTCCGGCTTGCACTCGGGCTTCACCGAGGCGATCTCGTCGTGGTACCAGACGTCGCGGCCCGGCGCCCAGCCGACCTTGCCGCCGGTGCGGCGCACGACGACGACCTTCTTCACCATCACATGGTTCTTCGCGGCGATGTCGATCGCCTTGTCGGTGTTTTCCTTGAGCGGGATCGGCTTGCCGCCACGCAAACCTTCATCCGCCGTGATGACGAAGGTGGATTCGCAGTCGACGATGCGGCCGGCCAGCGCATCCGGCGAGAAGCCACCGAAGACGATCGAATGGATGGCGCCGATGCGCGTGCAGGCGAGCATCGCATAGGCCGCTTCCGGGATCATCGGCATGTAGATGGTGACGCGGTCGCCCTTCTTGACGCCGTGCTTCTTCATCACATTGGCGAGGCGGCAGACGTGCTCGTAGAGCTCGTTGTAGGTGATCTTCTTGTCGTCGTAGGGGTTGTCGCCTTCCCAGATGATGGCGGTCTGGTTGCCGCGCTTCTTCAGGTGGCGGTCGATGCAGTTGTAGGAGACGTTGGTCTGGCCGTCCTCGAACCACTTGATCGAGACCTTGCCCTTGAACGAGGCGTTCTTGACCTTGGTGTAGGGCTTGAACCAGTCGATGCGCTTGCCGTGCTTGCCCCAGAACCTGTCGGGGTTCCTGACGCTTTCGGCATACCATTTGAGATAGGTGTCGTTGTCGATCAGCGCGTTCTTCTTCCACGCAGGCTGGACCTTGTGGACATTCACTTCCGACATGCTTTCCTCCCCGGACTGGTCACGCACCGGCTGGGCGCCGGCGGCTTCGCGGTCTCAGCATCCGCGAATTCGGGCGCATTATTAGCAATTCGGGCGGAGCGGCAACATTAGACCTTGGATTCGCGCGGCGGCTTGACGCACTGCGGGTGCGCGGAATGCGGCCTGCGCTGGCAGCACTCAAGATGACGTGCTGCTAACTATTTGGATTCATTGGTTAAATCTGCTTGCTTCACGAAAATGTCAATAGACGGGTAACGATCCGCGCGCACAGTTTCGCGTTGGGAGGAAGGAGAAACATACGGGGCCAAGCATGCGCGACACGACGGAACTCGAACTGATGCTCAGGGGCTACGGCCTGACGACGGCCGAAATCCTCTACCGGATGCCCGACCACCCGGGCGTCCTGCAAACCTATCTCTGGCAGGACTACGACCTGGCGCCGAAATTCCCGGTGCTGAACGGCTTTCTCGAATTCTGGCGCGCGAAGCTCGAAGGCCCGCTGCACTCGATCCGCTACACCCACAAGAAGCTGATCTCGCCGTCGGAATGGCGGATGGTCGACGGCGAGATCCTGCTGCACTGAACGGCGCGGCGGAGACCGGCAAGTGGGCCCCGCCGTCCGTCATACCGCCGGCGGGTTGAGCCGGGCGAACCCCTCCTGCCGCCGGTAGGGGAAATAGGGATACGGCGCGGTCACCTCGCTCGCGGCATCGAGCTTCGCGACGTGCTCGGGCGCGAGCGACCAGCCCACCGCGCCGAGATTCTGGCGCAACTGTTCTTCGTTGCGCGCGCCGATGATGACGGACGACACGGTCGGGCGGCGCAGCAGCCAGTTGATGGCGATCTGCGGCACGGTCCTGCCGGTCTCCCGGGCGACCTCGTCGAGCGCATCGACCACGCGGTAGAGATGCTCGTCGTCGACAGGCGGGCCGAAGCTCGCGGTCTCGTGCAGCCGGCTTCCCTGCGGCAGCGGCTGACCACGCCGGACCTTGCCGGTCAGCCGGCCCCAGCCGAGCGGGCTCCACACCAGCGCGCCCACCCCCTGGTCGAGCCCGAGCGGCATCAGTTCCCATTCGTAGTCGCGCCCGACCAGCGAATAGTAGACCTGGTTGGCGACGTAGCGCGGCCAGCCATGCCGGTCGGCGAGCCCGAGCGACTTCATCAACTGCCAGCCGGAGAAATTGGAGACGCCGACATAGCGCAGCTTGCCGGCGCGTATCAGGTCGTCCAGCGTCGACAGCACCTCTTCGACCGGCGTGCCGGCGTCGAAGGCGTGCAGCTGCAGCAGGTCGATATGATCGGTGCCGAGCCGGCGCAGCGCATCTTCCACCGCCTTGATCAGGCGCGAGCGGGAGGAGCCGCCGTCGTTCGGTCCCTCGCCCATCGGCAGCGACGCCTTGGTCGAGATCAGCACCTCGTTGCGCCGGCCCTTGATGGCCGCGCCCAGCACCTCTTCCGATGCGCCGGCCGAATAGACGTCGGCGGTGTCGAACAGGTTGACTCCGGCCTCCAGGCAGATGTCGACCAGCCGCCGCGCCTCGGCGGCGTCGCTGGTGCCCCAATGGCCAAAGAGCGGGCCGGAGCCGCCGAACGTGCCGGCGCCGAAGGAGAGCGCGGGCACTTTCAGGCCGGACGCGCCGAGACGACGATATTCCATGGTAAGGTTCCTTGATTGGAGGTTTGCTGGAGAGGCGGCGGCTGCCACCGGTGGCTATTCCGCCGGCACGAACCGGTCGCCGCGCCGCTCGGCGCGCAGCCCGACCAGCGCCGAGGCGATCGCTCCTAGCGGCACCAGGCCGGCGACGAGCGTGATCGCGCCGAGGCCGGGGCCGTGGTCGATGACAACGCCGCCGAGCCATGCGCCGAGCGCATTGCCGAGATTGAAGGCGGCGATGTTGAACGAGGAGGCCAGGCTCTGGCCGGCGCCGTCGGCCTTCTTCAGCACCCACATCTGCAGCGGCGCCACGGTGGCGAAGGAGGCCGCGCCGAGCAGGCCGACGAAGACGACAGCGAGCACCTTGTCATGCATGGCAAAGGTCATCGCGAGGAGCACCGCCGACAGCACGGCGAGGCTGCCGAGCATCGTCGGGACCAGATGGCGGTCGGCGAGGCGGCCGCCCAGGAGATTGCCGACCACGAGGCCGCCGCCGAAGACGAGCAGGATCGGCGAGACGGCGCCCTCGGAGAAGCCGGAGATGCCGGTGAGGATCGGCGCGATGTAGGTGAAGGCGGCGAAGACGCCGACCCAGGACAGGACCGTGGTGAGCAGGCCGATCAGCACGGTGCGGCGGCCAAGGACCGACAGCGCGCCGCCGGCGGTTTCTTCCGACGCCTCGTCGCCGGAATCGCGCGGCACAAAGGCGGCGATGATGGCGACGGCGGCGAGGCCGATCAGCGTCACGGCCCAGAACGTCGCGCGCCAGCCATAGGCCTGGCCGAGCCAGGTGCCGAAGGGGACGCCCAGCACGTTGGCGGCGGTCAGCCCGGTGAACATGACGGCGATCGCGGTCGCCTTGCGGTCGGAGGGGACGAGGCCGGTCGCCACGACCGAGCCGACGCCGAAGAAGGAGGCGTGCGCGAAGGCGGTGATCACGCGGGCGGCCATCAGCGTCCAGTAGTCGGGGGCGAGCGCGCAGGCGAGGTTGCCGAGCGTGAAGACGCCCATCAGAGCCAGCAGCACCGTCTTGCGCGGCCAGCGCGCGGTGAAGGCGGCGAGCAGCGGCGCGCCGACCACGACGCCGAGCGCATAGCCCGAGATCAGCAGGCCGGCGGCGGAGATGGACACGCCGAGATCGTTTCCGACCTCGAGCAGCAGCCCCATGATGACGAATTCGGTGACGCCGATGCCGAAGGCTCCGGCTGCAAGTGCGTAAAGGGCGATTGGCATGTCCTGTTCCCGTTGGTCCGGCGCATCAGCGCGCCGCCGAAGATCGGTGCGCGCGGGCGACGGCAAAAGGCTTGCGGCGGGAACATCATTCGTGAGATCAATTCACAAATGGCGCGACTTGAGATCAATCGTTCCGGCGAGATGGAAGTGTTCGTCCGCGTCGTCGAACGGGCCTCTTTCTCGGCGGCGGCGAAGACGTTGGGAATGACGCCGTCGGCGGTGAGCAAGCTGATCGGTCGGCTGGAGGACCGCCTGGGCGCCCGGCTGATCAACCGGACGACGCGGCGGCTGCAACTGACGCCCGAGGGCGCGGCATTCTACGAGACCGCGCTGCGCATCCTGGCCGAGATCGACCTGGCCGAGCGGGAGGCGGCCGCGGGCGCCACGCCGCGGGGAAGGCTCAGGGTCAATTGCAACATTCCGTTTGGCCAGCACTACCTGCTGCCGCTGCTGCCGTCGTTCCTCGCAGCCCATCCCGGGGTGATGGTGGACGTTTCACTCACCGACCGGGTGGTGGATCTGCTCGAAGAACGTGCCGACGTGGCGATACGGGCGGGCCCGCTGCGCGATTCGCGGCTGATCGCGCGCAAGCTGTGGCAGAGCCGCATGGTGATCGTCGCGGCACCTTCCTATCTCGCCGGCCGCGGCACGCCGCGCCGGCCGGAGGATCTGGCGGACCACAATTGCCTCGACTTCGGCTTTGCCCGCGCCGTCGACGGCTGGCCGCTGCTCGACGGCACAGGCCGTGTCGCGACCTTCGCGCCGAAGGGCAACCTGCTCGTCAGCGACGGCGAATCCATGCGGCTGGCCGTTCTGGCCGGGGGCGGGATCGGCCGGCTGTCGCGCAACCATGTGCAGCGCGACATCGACGCGGGAACGCTTGTGCCGGTGCTGGAGGACTTCAATCCGGGCGACGAGGAGCCGCTGCACGCGATCTATGTCGGCCAGGGCGGCCACCTGCCGGCCCGCGTTCGCGCATTCCTCGATTTCCTCGCCGCGAATGTCAGGCCCTACGGCGGCTGACATTCGCGGCGAAGCGGGTCATTTCTTCGGCACGAACGGCGCAGGGACGCGGCCGGCGGCCTGGCGTTCGAGCATCGGATGTCTTCCGCGAACGGATGATGCGCGCCATGCCCGATGGCGGCGCTCACCGCAATTCTTCCCTCGCTGCAAAATCTCGCTTCCCTGTCCGCCAAGAGCCCGGGTCGAAAAGCCCGTAGATTTCGATGGAGGCGAGCTGTCCGCACACGCCTCACGCGAAATCAACGAGAAAAGGGGAACCGAATGACCGAGACGACAAGCGTCGCACGCACCGCCGACGTGCAGGAAATCAAGATGCTCAACGCGAAATACAACTATGCGGTCGATGAAGCCGACGGCAAAGCCTGGGCTGCCTGCTTCACGAAGACCGGTGTCTTCAACGCCCTGATTGAGGGGCAGCGCCCCAAGGGACCGGCCGAGCTCGAAGCCTTCGTCAAGATCTGCAACGACGCCTTCGGCAAGATGCACCACCTGACCACGAACGAAGTCATCGACTTCGACGGAAACACCGCGCGGCAGAAAGCCTATCTGCAGTTCTTCTGCGTCAAGGACGGCAAGGCTGAGGGCAGCATCTGCGTCTACCACGACTGGCTCGAACTCGAAGACGGCGCCTGGAAGTTCAGCCGACGCGACGTCGAATACAAGGTGAAGTTCACCGAGTTCACGCAGGCTTCCTGAGACCTGTCGCGACGCGCCTTGTCAGCCGGCCAGGCGCGCCGAACAGCAGCGACTTCACCGCCCCTGTTCCGCAGCGGGCGAACCCACCTTCGCGGCGTGCAAGGGCTTTCGGATCGACGGCGGGAAGCCGGCGCAACGTCCGCCCGCACCCGCGCGACCAGAAAACCGGAGCAAAGCCATGGAATTCAAAGACAAGACAGTCCTCATCACCGGCGCTGCCGGCGGCATCGGCAAGGCCGCGACGAAAGCGTTCTTCGAACAGGGCGCCAAGCTGGTGCTCATCGATCTGGCTCAGCCGTCTCTCGAGGCGATGGCCAGGGAACTCGCACTGGACCCCGACCGCTGCGTACTGATCGCGGCGGACGTCTCCAAGGAACGCGAAGTGCAAAGCTTCGTCGCGGCGACAAAGGCAAAGTTCGGACGCATCGACGTCTTCTTCAACAATGCCGGCGTCGAGGGCAAGACAGGCCTGCTGATCGACACGGACGCCGATACGCTCGACAAGATTCTCGACGTCAACGTGAAGGGCTGCTTCTTCGGCCTGAAATACGTGCTGCGCGAAATGATCGCCCAAGGGGGCGGGGCTGTGGTGAACACGTCCTCGATGGCCGGACTCATCGGCTTCCATTCGCTCGGCGTCTACACCGCCTCCAAACATGCGGTGATCGGGCTCACACGGGCCGCGGCCGCGGAGGTCGCCGCCTCCAAGGTCCGCGTCAATGCGGTCTGCCCCGGGCCGGTCGAGACGCGCATGATGCGGGAAATCGAGGCGGGCATATCGGCCACCGATCCGGTCGCGGTGAAGGGACAGTTCGAGAACCTGACCGGCCTCAAGCGCTATGCCGAGCCTGAGGAGATCGCGGACCTGGTTCTCTTCCTCGCGTCGGACAAGGCGTCCTACATCACCGGGAGCATGTACACGATCGACGGCGGCATGACCGGCATGTGATACGGCACACGCATGCCCGGCCTGTGCCAGCAGGCCGGGCATGCGGCCCCAATCAAATCAGCGGCCGGTTCTCGGGACCTGGGAGGGAGTTCCGGTATTCGCGAGGAGACATTCCATAGTGCTGCCGGAAGACCCGGCTGAAGTGGGACAGGTCGTTGAAGCCAGCCCTGAACGCCGCGTCCGATATGTTGACGCAGCGCTCGTCGAGCAGATTTTGCGCGCTCCGCTCGAGGCGCTTCCTCAGCAGGCTCTGGCCGAAGGTCTGGTCGCGCTCCTCCATGATCATGTGAAGGTAACGTGTGGATATGCCGAAATGCGCCGCAACCTTCGACGGCGTCAGCTCGGGATCGGCAAAGTTCAGCTCGATGTAGCTAAGGATGGAGTGGCAGAGCCCCGCTCTCCAGCTCTTCCTGCGCCCTTCGTGCACGTCCTGGGCCCGGCCCAGCGACAGTCCTATGAGATCGACCATGATCTTGTTCAGGTCGATCGCGTTGCCGGTAAGGCTTTGCGGGTTTCTCGCGATGGCCGTGAGATAGTCGATGGCGATCTTTCCGACGGGTGTCCGGTCCGTCACCTTCCGGGCCATGCAGTCGTGCTGGACGTCCATATGCGTATCGAGAACCCGCTTCGGGATCTTGAAGGAATGCATCTCCCATTCATCGGTGAAATAGTCGTGTAGAAAGGGTTCGGTCGAATCCACGATGCTGAATTCGCCCGGATTCGTCACCGTCTCCCGCTTCGCCTGCACGACGCGGCACGAACCTCTGACCTGAAGATTCAGAAAGCAGAACGAGTCGGTGTCGCGGCGAATACCCCTGGCGTTGCGGGAAATGAGCTGCTTCTGCGAACTGATGTTGGAAACGGAAAAGTCGGAGAAAGGATGCTCCGTGACCGCGCCGACGAACTCGCGCCGAGAAACCGGCTCGGAGTCCAGTGCAACGTATACATTGCACAGAACCTCCCGCCAGAAACCGAATCTCGTCGACGAGTCTATCTGCTTGAGATCAAAGGTCCTCACCTTAGAGCCCCTGCGCGCACGGCGTTGCGATGGCCATGCCGCAACATGCAAGCGGTGTACCAGTTCCGGAAGACGCGGTGCGTCGCTTCGCGGGGAAGATATTGCAGGATATCAGTGGCTTATTCGCATGCCGTCACGAGTGCTTCGCATGCGCGGAGCTACGATATGCCTCTTACTTAGTCGAACAGGCTATCTTTGTGTCATTGGCGATCACGGTTCGGCCCACGTTCGCGCGTTCCTCGCCGCGAATGTCAGACCCTCTAGCGGCTGACATTCGCGGCGAAGCGGGTCATTTCTTCGGCACGAACGGCGCAGGGACGCGGCCGGCGGTCTGGCGTTCGAGCATCCAGCCCGGATATTCGGGCGAGAGCGCGCTGGCCTCGTCGAGGCGGGCGATTTCCTCGGGCGTAAGGCGCAGGTCGACGGCGGCGAGGTTCTGCTCCAGCTGGTCCATCCGCGAGGCGCCGATGATGATGCTCATCACGAAGGGCCGGGTGAGGATCCAGGCCAGCGCCACCGAGGCGACGGTGGCGTCGTGCGCCCTGGCGACGTCGCGCATGATGGCGACGATCGGCCAGGCCTTGTCCTCGTTGACCGGCGGGAAGTTGAAGGACGCGCGGCGGCCCTCGCCATTGCCGGGGGCGCCGGGGCCGTATTTGCCCGACAGCAGGCCGCCGGCGAGCGGCGACCAGACCATCAGGCCGAGCTTTTCCTCGGTCAGCATCGGCACGATGTCGCGTTCGAGGTCGCGGCCGGCGATGGAGTAGTAGGACTGGACCGTCTCGAAACGGGCATAGTCCTTGCGCTCGGAGATGCCGAGCGCCTTGGCGATGCGCCAGGCCTGCCAGTTGGAGACGCCGACATAGCGGACGAGGCCGCGCGAGACGAGGTCGTCGAGCGCGCGCAGCGTCTCGTCGATCGGCGTCACCGTGTCGGTGCCGTGCACCTGGTAGAGGTCGATGTGGTCGGTGCCGAGGCGTTCGAGGCTCTGCTCGACCTGATCCATGATGTGGCCGCGCGAGGAGCCGCGCTCGTTGGGGCCGGCGCCCATCTGGCCGTGGAACTTGGTCGCGATGACCACATCCTGGCGGCGGACGCCGAGGTTCTTGAGCGACTGGCCGAGGATCCTCTCGGACTCGCCGAAGGAATAGACGTTGGCGGTGTCGATGAAGTTGATGCCGGCGGCGAGCGACCGCTCGACCAGGCGATCGGCTGCCTCCTGGTCGACCTTGGCGATCTGGCCCCACTGGCCGGCGCCGGCCTCGCCGAAGGTCATCGTGCCGAGGCACAGTTCGGAAACGAAAAGGCCTGTGCGGCCAAGCTGATTGTATCGCATGGGAAAGACTCCGGGGATGGAGGAAGAACCCGTCTGATATAAGAACGGCACGTTTCGTTTTAAGATCATGGCCCAATCGGCCATCCGGATTGGACCATCCGGCCCGTCCGGCATTGCCGCCTGCCCGTCACGCGCATGTCATCCGGCGGCGATACGGGCGTGACCGGACAAACGCAGCCGGAGATGCCACGCATGTCGACCCCCTCGCCGTTCCGCACCAGCCTCCTCGAAGAAAACGACGGGCCGGGCCACAACCCGACCTCGAACCAGTCGATGGGCGAGATCATCTCCGCCCGCTTTTCGCGACGCGGTCTCCTGAAGGGATCGCTCGCCGTCACCGCTATCGCAGCGACGGTGAGCCCGATGGCGCTGATGCTGGCGGACGAGGCGCGCGCGGAGACGGGCAAGTCGGCCTTCTCGTTCGACGAGGTCGAGGCAGGCGTCGACGACAAGCATCATGTGGCTGCCGGCTACGATGCCGACGTGCTGCTGCGCTGGGGCGACCCGCTGTTTGCGGATGCGCCGGCCTTCGATCCCCTGGCGCAGTCGGCGGCGGCGCAGGCGCGGCAGTTCGGCTACAACAACGACTATGTCGGCTTCATTCCCCTCGACGGCTCGAACGAGCACGGGCTGCTGGTGGTCAACCACGAATACACCAACCCGCACCTGATGTTCGCGGGGCTGGTCTCGGTGGTCGAGAAGGACGGCAAGAAGAAGCTGGAGCAGAAGACGCTCAGCAAGGAGCAGGTGGACATCGAGATCGCCGCGCATGGCGGCACGGTGGTCGAGATCCGCAAGGACGGCGGCAAGTGGCAGGTGGTGCGCGACGGCAAGCTCAACCGCCGCATCACCGCCGACACGCCGATGGAGATCACCGGCCCGGCGGCGGGGCACGACCGCCTGAAGACGGCGGCCGATCCGACCGGGACGAAGGTGCTGGGCACCGTGAACAACTGCGCCGGCGGCGTGACGCCATGGGGCACCTACGTGATGGCCGAGGAGAACATCCACGGCTACTTCTCGGGCGAACTGCCGGCCGATCACCGCGAGGCGGCGAACTACAAGCGGCTCGGCATTCCGGAAGGCTCCTATGAGTGGGCCGCGCATTACGACCGCTATGACGTCGGCAAGGAGCCGAATGAGCCGAACCGCTTCGGCTGGATCGTCGAAGTGGACGTCAACGATCCGACCTCGACCCCGAAGAAGCGCACCGCTCTCGGTCGCTTCAAGCACGAGGGCGCGGAATCGATCGTGGCGAAGGACGGCCGCGTTGTGTTCTATCTCGGCGACGACGAGCGGTTCGACTACGTCTACAAGTTCGTCACCGCGGGCACGTTCAACAAGGACGACCGGGCCGCCAACATGAACCTGCTCGACGACGGCACGCTGCATGTCGCGAAGTTTGCCGAGGACGGCACGATGGAATGGCTGCCGCTGGTGTTCGGCCAGGGGCCGCTGACCGCGGAGAACGGCTTCGAAAGCCAGGCCGACGTGCTGATCGAGACGCGGCGGGCCGCGGACCTGCTTGGCGCGACCAAGATGGACCGGCCCGAGGACATCCAGCCGAACCCGGTGAACGGCAAGGTCTATGTGATGCTGACCAACAACACGAAGCGCGAGGAGGCGGACGCCGCCAACCCGCGCGCGAAGAACGCCTTCGGCCACATCATCGAGATCACCGAGACCGACGGTGACTTCACGGCGACGAAGAGCCGGTGGGACGTGCTGTTGAAGTGCGGCGATCCGTCGGTGGCCGAGGTCGGCGCCAGCTTCTCGACCGCGACGACGGCCAATGGCTGGTTCGGCATGCCGGACAACTGCGCGGTCGATTCAAGCGGAAGGCTGTGGGTGTCGACCGACGGCAACTCGCCCAAGGCGACGGGCCGCACCGACGGGCTGTGGGCGGTGGACACGGAAGGAGACGCGCGCGCGACCTCGCGGCTGTTCTTCCGCGTGCCGGTCGGCGCGGAGATGTGCGGGCCGCTGCTGACGGCCGACGACGAGACGATGTTCGTGGCGGTCCAGCATCCGGGCGACGGCGGCGAGGACTGGAAGGAGTTCGGCCGCCCGTCCTATTACGAGGACCTGTCGACCCGCTGGCCCGACTTCTCGCCCGACCTGCCGACCCGGCCGTCGGTGGTGGTGATCACCAAGCAGGGCGGCGGCAAGATTGCGAGCTGACGGGCGAGGGGCCGGGTGACCGGCCCCGTTTCCTTTAGTCGGTCATCTTGTAGTCGGTCATCTTGCAGACAGCGCTACCGCGTTCCGAAGATGGCGCTGCCGACCCTGACGCTGGTGGCGCCGAAGGCGACGGCGGTCTCGTAGTCGCCGGACATGCCCATGGAGAGTTTTTCCACGCCGGCCTCGGCGGCGATCTTCGCCAGCAGGGCGAAATGGGGGCCGGGATTTTCGTCGGCGGGCGGGATGCACATCAGGCCCTCGACCGCGAGGCCGTGGACGTCGCGACAGCGGGCGGCGAAGGCGGCAGCCTCGCGCGGGTCGATGCCGGCCTTCTGCTGTTCAAGGCCGATGTTCACCTGGACGTAGAAGCGGAGCTGGCGGCCCTGTTTTGCGACTTCCTTCGCCAGTTCGGCGGCGATCTTCTCGCGGTCGACGGTCTCGATGACGTCGAACAGCGCGACCGCCTCCTTCGCCTTGTTCGACTGGAGCGGGCCGATGAGGTGGAGTTCGATGCCCGGGAATTCCTGCCGCAGCGCGGGCCACTTGCCCTGCGCTTCCTGGACTCGGTTTTCGCCGAAGACGCGCTGGCCGGCCTGGAGGACGGGGCGGATGGCGTCGGCCTCGAAGGTCTTGGAGACGGCGACGAGCTGGACCGACCCGGCGGGGCGGCGCGCGGCCTTCTCGGCGGCGGCGATGCGGGCTCGGACGTCGAGGAGGTTGGTGGCGGGGTCCTGCTTGTGGTGTCCTCTGACCGCGCCGTCATCCTCGGGCTTGTCCCGAGGATCTACCGAGGCTGATGGGTTTGGATTCATGCGATCGAGTCCTGTCGTCGACTGACCTCGCAGGGTAGTAGATCCTCGGGACAAGCCCGAGGATGACGGCAGTCCAAGGCAAGATGCGATCGATGCTCCATCCGTGACAGCCTCCGCTGATCGGTCGTCTCTTATTGATTCCGCCGGCAAACCGTGGTGAAGGTCCGCCGCGACGCTTCTTTGTGTGAAATAATCCCCGATGGCAACCGAACGATACAATCCCCGCACCGCCGAGCCGAAATGGCGCAAGGCATGGGACGACGCGAAGCTCTTCGAGACGAAGAACGACGATCCGCGCCCGAAATACTACGTGCTGGAGATGTTCCCATATCCGTCGGGCCGCATCCACATGGGCCATGTGCGCAACTACACGATGGGCGACGTTGTGGCGCGGTGGCGGCGCGCGATGGGCTTCAACGTGCTGCACCCGATGGGTTGGGACGCGTTCGGCCTGCCGGCGGAGAACGCCGCGCGCGACAACAAGGTCAATCCGCGCACCTGGACCTACGCCAACATCGAGACGATGAAGGGCCAGCTGAAGACGATGGGCCTGTCGCTGGACTGGGCGCGGGAGATCGCGACCTGCGACCCGTCCTACTACAAGCACCAGCAGAAGATGTTCCTCGACTTCTGGGAGGCGGGGCTGGTCGAGCGCAAGTCGGCCAAGGTCAACTGGGACCCGGTCGACATGACCGTGCTCGCCAACGAGCAGGTGATCGACGGCAAGGGCTGGCGATCGGGCGCGGATGTCGAACTGCGCGACCTGACGCAGTGGTTCTTCAAGATCACGTCGATGAGCCAGGACCTGCTGGACGGGCTGGAGACGCTCGACCGCTGGCCGGAGAAGGTCAAGCTGATGCAGTCGAACTGGATCGGCCGCTCGGAAGGGCTGGCCTTCGAGTTCGGCCTGGTCGGCGCGCCTGAGGGCTTCGACAAACTGCCGGTGTTCACCACCCGCGCGGATACGATGTACGGCCCGACCTTCGCGGCGGTGTCGCCCGACCATCCGCTGGCGAAGAAGCTGGCGGAGACGAACCCGGACGTGGTCGCCTTCATCGACAAGTGCCACCACATGGGCACGTCGCAGGCGGAGATCGACACGGCGGAGAAGCTGGGCTTCGACACCGGGATCAAGGTGACGCATCCGGCCGATCCGAACTGGACGCTGCCGCTCTACATCGCGAACTTCGTCCTGATGGACTACGGCACGGGCGCCATCATCGGCTGTCCGGCGCACGACCAGCGCGACCTGGACTTCGCCCGCAAATACGGTCTGCCGGTGATCGACGTCTTCCTGCCGCTGGACAGCGACGAGCGCGTCGGCGACGTGGCCTTCGTGCCCGCCAAGACCGACACAGTGCGCTACGTGCAGTGGGCAGGCGAGCCGACGGTGCAGACCTGCCAGCAGGCGATGGACGCGTCCCTGACGATGTTCGAGCAGGCGGGCTGGGGCCAGCGCAAGGTGCAGTTCCGCCTGCGCGACTGGCTGATCTCGCGCCAGCGCTACTGGGGCTGCCCGATCCCGGTGATCCACTGCGACGATTGCGGCGCGGTGCCGGTGCCGGACGACCAATTGCCGGTGCTCTTGCCGGACGACGTGTCGTTCGACAAGCCGGGCAATCCGCTCGACCATCATCCGACCTGGAAGCACGCCAACTGCCCGAAATGCGGCAAGGCGGCGCGGCGCGACACTGACACGATGGACACGTTCGTCGATTCGTCCTGGTATTTCGCCCGCTTCACCGACCCGTGGAACGAGACGCAGCCGACGACGCTGAAGGATGTCGACGGGCCGAAGGGCTGGCTGCCGGTGAACCAGTATATCGGCGGCATCGAGCACGCGATCCTGCACCTGCTCTACTCGCGCTTCTTCGCCCGGGCGATGAAGGCGACGGGCCATCTGACCACGGTCGAGGAGCCGTTCGAGGGCCTGTTCACGCAGGGCATGGTGGTGCACGAGACCTACAAGGGGCCGCACGGCTGGGTCACGCCCGCGGAAGTGAAGATCAGCGAGATCGACGGCAAGCGCAGCGCCGTGCTCGCCTCCGACGGGTCGCCGATCGAGATCGGCTCGATCGAGAAGATGTCGAAGTCGAAGAAGAACGTGGTCGACCCCGACGACATCATCGCCTCCTACGGTGCCGACACGGCGCGCTTCTTCATGCTGTCCGATTCGCCGCCGGAGCGCGATGTGATCTGGACAGAGGCCGGCGTCGAGGGCGCGCATCGCTTCGTGCAGCGCGTCTGGCGTCTGGTGTCGGAGGCGGCGCCGTCGCTGTCGGGCGTCGCGGCAAAGGCTGCGACCGAGGGCGCGGCCGGCGAGGTCTCGAAGATCGCGCACAAGACGCTGAAGGCGGTGGGCGAGGAAATCGGGCGGCTGGGCTTCAACAAGGCCGTCGCGCGTCTCTACGAGCTCACCAACACGCTGCAGATCCCGCTGGCCGATATCGCAGCCGGCAAGGCCGATCCGGCGATGGGCGGCGCGGCGCGGCAGGCGGTCGAGTTCCTGATCGCGATGATCGCGCCGATGACGCCGCATCTGGCGGAAGAATGCTGGCAGGCGATCGGCTGCGACGGAATGGCGGCTGAACAGTCCTGGCCGGCCTACGATCCGGCGCTGGTGGTCGATAACGAGGTCGTGATGCCGGTGCAGATCAACGGCAAGAAGCGCGGCGATTTGACAATCGCCCGCGACGCAGATCAAGCTGCCGTCGAACAGGCCGCGCTCGCGCTTGACTTCGTCCAGAAGGCTCTGGAAGGAAAGGCGCCGCGCAAGGTGATCGTGGTGCCGCAGAGGATCGTCAATGTCGTTGCATGAGATGAACCGGCGGCGCTTTTCGCTGGGACTGGTGGCCCTGGCGGGTCTTGCCGTGATGTCCGGCTGCACGGCGCGCCCGCTCTACAGCGATGCCGGCCTGCAGACCGGCTCGCTGGCCGGCAGTGCGGCCAGGCCGTCGATCGTCGTCAAGCCGCCGACGACCCGCGTCGGGCTCGAAGTGCGCAACCATCTCGTCTTCCTGCTGACCGGCGGCGGCGCCGAGCCGGCCAATCCGGCCTATACGCTGGACCCGTCGGTGTCGTCCGTCTCCAGCAACACCGCCACGATCCAGCGGACGGTGGATACCGAGCCGACATCCGGCCAGGTGACCGTCACCGCCAGCTACAAGATCATCGACAACAAGACCGGCCAGCCTGTCGCCGCCGGCCGCCGGTCGATGGTCGCCTCCTACGACATCCCCCGCCAGGAGTTCGCCGCCGTGCGCGCCCTGCGGGATGCGGAAAACCGCGCCGCGCGGGAACTCGCCGAAACCCTGCGCGCCGCGATTGCCCAGGATCTGGCGCGCCTGCCGCCGGCGTCCTGAACGGACGCCGGCTCAGGGAACCGGATTTCAACTCGTCGGTTGTTGGGCGAGCGTCATTTTCGCGTCACCATTATTGGCGAGAAGCGGAACGGGGCTCGCACGCCGGTTGGATGAGGTAAGATGACGACTTCCCAGTTCGGGCTCCTGTCCGGTCGGCTGGAGACGCTGCGCACGGGCGGCGACCACATCGTCGACCAGCTCATCGCCGAGCGCACCCAACTGATCTCGAAACACCCGCTCTGGCCGCTGATCCGGCCGGTTCTGGTGCGTTTTCTCCACTATCGCCAGGCAGTCGAGATGGCCGACGAGATCGCGCGGCTGGACGGCTGGCGCGCCTTCGAGATGATCAGCGGGCTTCTGTCGCTGGACCTGACCCTGACCGGCCTGTCGAACCTGCCGAAGACGGGAGGCTTCATCCTCGCCCCGAATCATCCGACGGGCATAGCCGACGGCATCGCCATATTCGACACGCTGAAGGCGGTGCGGCCGGACATGACCTTCTTCGCCAACCGCGACGCGTTGCGCGTGTCGGCCGGCTTCCGCGACATGATCATCCCGGTCGAATGGCGAGCCGGCGCAAAATCCTATGGCAAGTCGCGCGACACGCTGGAGATGACGGCGAAGGCCTTTGCCGACAACCGGCCCGTGGTGCTGTTTCCGTCCGGCCGGCTGGCGTTCTGGAATGAGGGCAAGCTGACGGAGCGGCCGTGGCAGAACTCGGTCGTGTCGCTGGCGCGCCGCTACAACTATCCGGTCGTGCCGACACATATCTCGGCGCGGAATTCCGGCCTGTTCTACTTCCTGTCGAAGCACTCGACCGAAATCCGCGACATGACGCTCTTCCACGAGCTCTTGAACAAGAAGCGGCAGAAGTTCGCGATCTCGATCGGCCATCCGATCGCGCCGGACTGCCTGGAAGGCGAGCCGGCCGAGGTCGCCGCCGCCCTGCAGGAGCATACGGTGGTGCGGATGGCGGACGATCCCGACGCGATCTTCCGGCCCGTCGCGCCGCGGCTGCCAAGCGCGGCCTGAGCGCTTCCTTCCCTAGAGGAAGGAGGCTATCCTGGCGTCTCGTCAGGAGGCTTTGATGAAACGAATCGCCGGCATTGCCCTGGTCTGCGCGGCGCTGGCCGCGCCGGTGCCGCTCTTCGCGCAGGCCATCGCGCCCGGCGAGGAGGGGGAGCTGGCGAACTTCCTCAAGCCGGAGGCCGGCAAGCGGATCTGCTATGCGCGCGTCTATACGCAAGAGCATCTGGCGAAGCATCCGAAGCAGAAGGTGACGGAGATCGGCTTCCGGCTGGCCTATTACCGCTTCCCGCCGGACGAGTTCCATCCGCAGGGCCAGCGCAACTATTACTTCGCCCTGACGGCGAAGCGGAAGGGAAACGGCCGGCTCATGACCGCCCGCGGCGAATGCGGCCCGGACGGCAACGGCATCGGCTGCGGCGTGGAATGCGACGGCGGCGGCGTGACCGTGACGCGCCGCCCCGGCGACAAGATCCTCGTCAGCCTCGGCAAGGGCGGCTGGATCCGCATGACGGAAGGCTGCGACGAGGAGGAGAACGCGGTCAACCTGGAAGCCGGCGAGGACGACCGCGAGTTTCTTCTGAGCCGGCTGCCCGATTCGGCCTGTCCGCCTTATGGGGCGTGGTAAGCACCACGCAGCCTCTCGTCGGGATCAGGCGAACGTGACGTCCATGCCGGGCAGGTCGCAACTGCCTAGAACCGTCTGCCAGCGTTCGCCGGGCGCGATCGGAAGAGCGCGCGTGATCGTTCCCGTCGAGATGATGTCGCCGGCGCGGACGGGGGCTTCGTCGGCGTCTTCCGCCAGGGCCGCGACGAGGTGGGCGAGCGCGTGCACAGGGCCGTCCAGCACATTGGTGCCGAGGCCCCGATCCACTTCCGCGCCGTTCTTATGGAGCGAGACCGTCAGGTTTGCGAGGGCTTGCGGCAGAGCGGACCGCTCGCCGCGCGGCACGCGGCGCCGCGGGCCGACAAGGAGCTTTCCGTGCAGGGCTCCGGCGGCGGTGCAATCGGCCGCCTGGAAACGCCAGTCGGGAAACGGCGACTGCACGATCTCGTAGCCGTGCGCGATCCAGCCGATCCGCCCGGCGATCGCCTCGACGTCCATGCCGGGCTCGAGGTCGTCTTCGAGGCCGATCATGATCTCGGGCTCTATGCGCGGCTGTAGGAGATCGCCGACGGCGACCGTCATGCCTGGCTGTGCGCCGGTGAGCGTCCCATCCCAGACGTCGCCCCAGATCGGAGCCCAGACGCCGTATTCCGGCCAGATGCCACGGTTGGTGAAGCCGATCTTGCGGCCGACCTTGCGCAGGCCACGGGCGCTGCGCAGCCGGGCCAGCTCCCGCGCGACAGCCTGCGCCCGGCGGGCGTCCAGCCCGCCGTCGCGACCGGTGAACGGCGCGATCTGGAGGTGGTCGTCCAGCGCCGACAGGACCTCGCGGGCGATGTCGGCGGCCGGACGCATGGGTCTCAGCCGATCTTCTGGCCGGTCTTGGCCCAGTCGGCGAGGAACTGCTCCAGCCCCTTGTCGGTGAGCGGGTGCTTCACCAGCGCCTTCAGCGTCGCCGGCGGCACGGTGGCGACGTCGGCGCCGATCAGCGCCACGCGCTTGACGTGGTCCGGGGTGCGGATCGAGGCAGCGAGGATCTCGGTCTCGAAGCCGTAATTGTCGTAGATGTGGCGGATCTCGGCGATCAGCTCGACGCCGTCGAAGCCCATGTCGTCCAGGCGGCCGATGAAGGGCGAGATGAAGGTCGCGCCCGCCTTGGCGGCCAGCAGCGCCTGGTTGGCCGAGAAGCAGAGCGTGACGTTGGTCTGGCGGCCGTCGCCGGTGAGCGCCTTGCAGGCCTTGAGGCCGTCCAGCGTCAGCGGCAGCTTGATGCAGATGTTGTCGGCGATCTTCGACAGAACGTCGGCCTCGCGCATGATCTCGGCATATTCGGTGGCTGTCACCTCGGCCGACACCGGTCCGTCGACGATGTCGCAGATCTCCTTGGTGACTTCCTTGATGTCGCGGCCGGATTTAAGGATCAGCGACGGGTTGGTGGTGACGCCGTCCAGCAGACCCAGATCGTTGAGTTCGCGGATTTCCTTCACGTCCGCGGTGTCGACAAAGAACTTCATGGCCGTCTCCTTCAATTCAGCGGGCCGGCTTGTCGCGGCCCCGAGGCGGCACAGCCGCCATGATCGGCCTTTGCTCTAGCCGAAACTCGATGCAAGGTCACGCGCCATGAACAGAGATTCGCCACGACCGAGAACGGCGGCGGTGCTCGTGCCGATGCCGGCCGAGCGGCCGTACACCTATGCCGTGCCGGACGGCATGCAGGTCGAGCCGGGATCGATCGTGCAGGTGCCGCTGGGGCCGCGCGAGGTGGCGGGCGTGGTGTGGGACGCGGACGCGGGCACTGTCGACCCGAAGAAGCTGAGGCCGATCACGAGAGCCTTCGACTGTCCGCCGCTGTCGAAGGACATGCGCCGCTTCATCGACTGGGTGGCGGACTACACGCTGTCGCCGCCGGGGCTGGCGGCGCGGATGGCGCTGCGCGCGCCGGCGGCGTTCGACCCCGAGCCGTGGATCGAGGGGCTGAAGCCGACCGGCAACGCGCCCGACCGGATGACCGATGCGCGGCGGCGGGTGATGGAACTCGTCGGCGACGGCTTCGCCTGGACGCGCTCGGGGCTGGCGCATGCCGCGGGCGTGACGGGCGCGGTGATCGACGGCATGAGGGCGCAGGGCTGTTTCGAGGACACGCTTCTGCCGCCTCGTCCGGTGGTCGCGCCGCCCGACCCGGCCTATGGCGGCCAGGACCTCAATCCGGACCAGACGGCGGCGGCCGACCGGCTCGCCGCGACGGTCAAGGCCGGCGGCTATTCGGTGACGCTGATCGACGGCGTCACCGGATCGGGCAAGACGGAGGTCTATTTCGAGGCGATCGCGGCGGCGGTGGAGGCCGGGCGGCAGGTGCTGGTGCTTCTGCCGGAGATCGCGCTGACGCACGCCTTCCTCGAACGGTTCCAGCAGCGTTTCGGCGCCAAGCCGGCCGAATGGCATTCCGACCTCGCGCCGCGGATGCGCGAGCGGGTGTGGCGGCAGGTGGCGGAGGGCCAGGTGCGCGTGGTGGCCGGCGCACGCTCGGCGCTGTTCCTGCCGTTCAACGAGCTCGGGCTGATCGTCGTCGACGAAGAGCACGATCCGGCCTTCAAGCAGGAGGACCGCGTCTTCTACAATGCGCGCGACATGGCGGTGGTGCGCGGCCATATCGGCGCGTTCCCGGTGATCCTGTCGTCGGCGACGCCGTCGGTCGAGACGCGCGTCAACGCGCAGACGGGGCGCTATGCCCGCGTGGCGCTGCCGTCGCGCTATGCGGAGGCTGCATTGCCGACGCTTGCCTCGATCGATCTGAGGCGCCATCCGCCTGCCCGCGGCGGATTCCTGTCGCCGCCGCTGATCGAGGCGATGCGGCGGACGCTGGAGAAGGAGGAACAATCGCTACTGTTCCTCAACCGGCGCGGCTATGCGCCGCTGACGCTCTGCCGGGTGTGCGGACACCGCTTCCAGTGTCCCGACTGCTCGTCCTGGCTGGTCGAGCACCGCTTTCGCGGCCAGCTCGTCTGCCACCAGTGCGGTCATGCGGAGAAGAAGCCGGAGGCCTGCCCGGAATGCGGCACGCTCGACCATCTCGTCGCCTGCGGGCCGGGGGTGGAGCGCATCGCGGAAGAGGTCGTGGCGCAGTTTCCCGATGCGCGGACCATCGTGCTCTCGTCCGACCTCGTCGGCGGGGTGAGGCGGCTCAGGCTCGAACTGGAGGCGGTGGCGAAGGGCGAGGCGGACATCGTCATCGGCACGCAGCTCGTCGCCAAGGGGCACAATTTCCCGAACATGACGCTGGTGGGCGTCGTCGACGCCGATCTTGGGCTCGCCAACGGCGACCCGCGCGCGGCGGAGCGGACGTTCCAGCTGCTGAGCCAGGTGACGGGACGCGCGGGACGCACCGGCAAGAAGAGCCGCGGCCTGCTGCAGACCTACCAGCCGGACCATCCGGTGATGCGGGCGATCGTGTCGGGCGATGCGGAGAGCTTTTACGAGCGCGAGATCGCCGAGCGCGAGCGGGCGGGCCTGCCGCCGTTCGGACGGCTGGCCGGCATCATCGTCAGCGCGGCGACGCGGGCTGAGGCGGAAAGCCATGCGCGCGGGCTGCGGCGCGCGGCGCCCGAGGCCGCCGACATCCACGTTCTCGGCCCGGCGGAGGCGCCCCTGTCGCTCATCGGCGGGCGGCATCGCTTCCGGCTTCTGGTGCAGGGCGAGCGGAAATCGCATCTCCAGGGCTTCGTGCGCGAAATGCTCGCGGCCGGACCGAAGGTGCGCGGCAGCGTGCGGGTGCAGGTCGATATCGACCCGCAGAGTTTTCTTTGAGGGTCTGTCATGCAATCGCTTGGCGTCGTTCCCCGTCTTTTTCCCGAGATTGTCAGCGGCCGAAAGACATCGACGATTCGCTGGCGCGAACGGCGCATGACACCGGGACCGATGATGTATGTCTGTGATGGCGATCCGGCCCTTACCGCCCTCGTTCTCGTGACGAAGGTCACGACGATGAGGCTGCGAGAGGCCGCGCGCTATCTCGGCCGCGAGGACGACTGGCCGGACGCCGTCATGCTTGAGGGCATGCGCGAACATTACCCCTCCATCTCGCTGGATGACGAGGTGGAGGTTGTCGAGCATCTCACGCCCGCGGAGACGTCCGAAAGGGCTTTGCATCCTGACCGGAGAAACGAATCGCCATGAGAACCATCGGGCTGATCGGCGGGATGAGTTGGGAATCGACGGCGATCTACTACCGACTGATCAACGAGGGCGTGCGCGAGCGGCTGGGTGGGCTGCATTCGGCGAAGCTGCTGATGTATTCGTTCGACTTCGACGAGATCGCTGCCCTTCAGACGGCGGGCGACTGGGCGGGGGCCGGGGTTCTGCTGGCCGAGGCCGGACGGCGGCTGGAGGGCGCGGGCGCGGAGGCGCTGGTGCTGTGCACCAACACGATGCACAAGCTGGCGGCGGAGATCGAGGGCGCGGTGTCGGTGCCGCTCATTCACATCGCCGATGCGACGGCGGAGGCGATGACAGCCCGGGGCGTGACGCATCCAATCCTGCTCGCGACCCGCTTCACGATGGAGCAGGAGTTCTACACCGGCCGGCTGCGCGACAGGCACGGCATCACAGCGGCTGTGCCGGATTCCGCCGGCCGCGATGTCGTCCATCGCATCATCTACGAGGAACTGGTGCGTGGAATCGTGACCGCGCCGTCCAAGCAGGACTACCTGGCGGAGGTCGCGCGGCTTCGGCAGGCCGGCGACGCGGACGGGCTGATCATGGGCTGCACCGAGATCACCATGCTGATCGGGCAGGACGATTTCGACATCCCGGTGTTCGACACGACCGCCCTGCATGCGCAGGCGGCAGTGGATTTCATGCTGGGGTGAAGCACGGAATCAGCATTGCTCGCGGCCGTGGTGTCTGGCGTCCGCGCCGCGCATTTGCAAGATAGGCGGCTGCATCCCCGGCGGAGAATCACGATGGAATTCGCATTTCCCTGGCCCTTCAGCCAAGGCGAGTGGCTGGCCTGGTCGTCGGCCGCGGTCACCGTGCTCTTCGGCCTGATCCTGTTCTTCGCGCCCGGCCTGTCGCTGCGCATCCTGCGGCTGCAGACGACGCCGGAGCATCCGGAGGCGCTGGCGGAGGCGCGGGCGACGATGTCGGGCTTCTATCTCGGCCTCGGCCTCACCTGCATCCTCTTCGCGCAGCCGATGCTCTACATCGCGCTCGGCGCGTCATGGGCGCTGACGGCGTTCGGGCGCCTCGTCTCGATGATGTCGGACCGGGGAAACACAGTCTACAACTGGATTTCGCTCGCACTCGAGATCGTGCTGGCGGCGCTGCCGCTGGCCTTCGCGTTCGGGCTCGTTCCCTGAGCGTCTGCGGATGTAGGTGGGTCTGCGACAAAACTGCCGCAAAACCGTGCCTCCCGGCGTGTTGCGACTCCGGAAAGCCTGTGCTAGACGGCAATCGACTTTTGGCCGGGGGATGCGGCAAGGCCACGCTTCCGGGTTGAAAAAATCAACAAGGCCAATGATTTAGCCAGAGTGTCACACTCCAGCGGAAAATCCTTGCGCCGCTCAGGCTAGAGAAAAGACGATCTGTGGCTAAGTCTGGTTCGACCATCTCCGGCGTCGCGGAAAGATATGCGGGCTCCCTGTTCGAGCTCGCCGCCGACGCGAAGGCCGTCGCGACTGTGGAAAAGGATCTCGACGGGTTCGAGAAGATGCTCTCCGAGAGCGCCGACCTGAAGCGCCTGGTCGAAAGCCCGGTCTTCTCCTCCGACGAGCAGTTCAACGCCATTTCGGCGATCGTGAAGAAGGCAGGCCTCTCCGCGCTGACCGGCAACTTCCTGAAGGTCGTGGCGCGGAACCGCCGCCTGTTCGCCGTGCCGGCGATGATCCGATCCTTCCGCGAGATCGCCGCCGAGAGCCGCGGCCAGGTCTCCGCCGAAGTGACTTCGGCGCACGCGCTGACGGCGGCCCAGCAGACGGAACTCAAGACGGCGCTGAAGTCGGTCGCCGGCAAGGACGTCGCCATCGCGGTGACCGTCGATCCTTCGCTTCTCGGCGGAATGATCGTCAAGATCGGCTCGCGCCAGATCGACACGTCGCTCCGCACCAAACTCAATTCGCTCAAGCTCGCACTTAAAGAGGTCGGCTGATGGACATCCGCGCCGCGGAAATTTCCGCAATTCTCAAGGACCAGATCAAGAATTTCGGCAAGGAAGCCGAGGTTTCCGAGGTCGGTCAGGTTCTGTCCGTCGGTGACGGCATCGCCCGCGTCTACGGTCTGGACAACGTCCAGGCCGGCGAGATGGTCGAGTTCCCCGGCGGCATCCGCGGCATGGCGCTGAACCTCGAGACCGACAATGTCGGCGTCGTCATCTTCGGCAACGACCGCGACATCAAGGAAGGCGACACCGTCAAGCGCACCGGCGCGATCGTGGACGTGCCGGTCGGGCCCGGCCTGCTCGGCCGCGTGGTCGATGCGCTGGGCAACCCGATCGACGGCAAGGGCCCGATCGAGGCCGTCGAGCGCCGCCGCGTCGACGTCAAGGCACCCGGCATCATTCCGCGCAAGTCGGTGCACGAGCCGATGTCGACCGGCCTCAAGGCCATCGACGCCCTGATCCCGATCGGCCGCGGCCAGCGCGAGCTGGTCATCGGCGACCGCCAGACCGGCAAGACCGCCATCATCCTCGACACCTTCCTCAACCAGAAGCCGCTGAACGCTGGCGACGACGAGAAGGCCAAGCTGTACTGCGTCTACGTCGCGGTGGGCCAGAAGCGCTCGACCGTCGCGCAGTTCGTGAAGGTTCTGGAAGAGCGCGGCGCGCTGGAATATTCGGTCGTCATCGCGGCGACCGCTTCCGACGCCGCCCCGATGCAGTTCATCGCGCCGTTCGCCGGCTGCGCCATCGGCGAATATTTCCGCGACAACGGCAAGCATGCCGTGATCGCCTATGACGATCTGTCGAAGCAGGCCGTCGCCTACCGTCAGATGTCGCTCTTGCTGCGCCGCCCGCCGGGCCGCGAAGCCTATCCGGGCGACGTGTTCTTCCTCCACTCGCGCCTGCTCGAGCGCGCCGCGAAGATGAACGACGACAACGGCGCCGGCTCGCTGACCGCACTGCCGGTCATCGAGACGCAGGCGAACGACGTGTCGGCCTACATCCCGACCAACGTCATCTCGATCACCGACGGCCAGATCTTCCTCGAGACCAACCTGTTCTTCCAGGGCATCCGCCCGGCGGTGAACGTCGGCCTCTCCGTGTCGCGCGTCGGCTCGTCGGCGCAGATCAAGGCGATGAAGCAGGTCGCAGGCTCGATCAAGGGCGAACTCGCCCAGTATCGCGAGATGGCCGCCTTCGCACAGTTCGGCTCGGACCTCGACGCCGCCACGCAGCGCCTGCTCAACCGCGGCGCGCGCCTGACGGAGCTCTTGAAGCAGCCGCAGTTCTCGCCGCTGAAGACGGAAGAGCAGGTGGTCGTGATCTTCGCCGGCGTGAACGGCTATCTCGACAAGCTGACGCTCAACCAGGTCGGCAAGTTCGAGCAGGGCCTGCTCGGCTACATGCGCACCGAGGGCAAGGCCGTCCTCGACGCGATCCGCACCGAGAAGCAGATTTCGGACTCGACCAAGGAAAAGCTCAAGGCGGGCATCGACGCGTTCGCCAAGACCTTCGCCTGAACCGGTAAAGCAAGCAGGGCTGGGTAGCGCGGCATGCCGTCACTGAAAGACCTTAGAAACCGGATCGCCTCCGTCAAGGCGACGCAGAAGATCACCAAGGCGATGCAGATGGTCGCCGCGGCGAAGCTGCGTCGTGCGCAGGAGGCGGCGGAAGCCGCGCGTCCCTATTCGCAGCGCATGGGCGCGGTGCTGGCCAACATCGCCGGGGCCGTGTCGGGCGGCGACGCGCCGGCGCTGATGACCGGAACGGGCAAGGACGACACCCACCTGCTCGTCGTCGCCACGGCCGAGCGCGGCCTGTGCGGCGGCTTCAACAGCCAGATCGCCCGCCTCGCGCGCGACCATATCCGCAGGCTCCAGGCGGCCGGCAAGACGGTGAAGATCATCACCGTCGGCAAGAAGGGCAACGACATCCTGCGCCGCGACTTCGCCTCGCTGATCATCGACCGCATCGAGCTGCGCGACGCCAAGCAGGTCGGCTTCATCCATGCCGACATGATCGCCAAGAAGGTGATCGGCCTGTTCAACCAGGGCGCCTTCGACGTCTGCACGCTGTTCTATTCCGAATTCAAGTCGGTGATCAGCCAGATCCCGACCGCGCAGCAGATCATCCCGGCCGCGGCTCCCGCAGCGGCGGATGCCAAGGCCGACGCCAACTCGGCCGTCTACGAATACGAGCCGGAGCCGGGCGAGATCCTCGCGGACCTCATCCCGCGCAACATCAAGGTGCAGATCTTCCGCGCGCTGCTGGAAAACGCAGCCGGCGAGATGGGCGCCAAGATGAGCGCGATGGACAGCGCCACGCGCAACGCCGGTGACATGATCAATCGACTGACGATCAGCTACAACCGCCAGCGTCAGGCGAACATCACCAAGGAACTGATCGAAATCATTTCGGGCGCCGAGGCGCTCTAGCAGCGGACCTCAAGGGTCGCTCGCAACGGAAACAGGAAAGAGGGTCGTCACGATGGCAAAGGCCGCAACTCCGAAGGCTCCCGCAGCCGCCAAGGCTCCGGCAAAGGCAGCCGCCGCTCCCAAGGCGGCAGCCCCGAAGGCCGCAACAAAGGCCGCTCCGAAGGCGGCTTCCTCGATCGCTGCGGTCACCTCGTCCGGCGGCGTGATGTCCGGCGGCAAGGCTACCGGCAAGATCGCCCAGGTCATCGGCGCCGTCGTCGACGTGTCCTTCGAGGGCACGCTGCCGCCGATCCTGAACGCGCTCGAAACCGACAATGGCGGCAACCGCCTCGTTCTCGAGGTCGCGCAGCACCTCGGCGAGAACACCGTGCGCACCATCGCGATGGACTCCACCGAAGGCCTCGTGCGCGGCCAGCCGGTCGCCGACACGGGCTCCCCGATCATGGTTCCGGTCGGCGACGAGACGCTCGGCCGCATCATGAACGTCATCGGCGAGCCGGTGGACGAAGCCGGCCCGGTCAAGACCAAGGCCAAGCGCGCCATCCACCAGGAAGCGCCGGCCTATGTCGAGCAGTCGACGGAGGCGCAGATCCTCGTCACCGGCATCAAGGTCATCGACCTGCTCGCCCCCTACGCCCGCGGCGGCAAGATCGGTCTGTTCGGCGGCGCCGGCGTCGGCAAGACGGTGCTGATCCAGGAGCTCATCAACAACGTCGCGAAGGCGCATGGCGGCTACTCCGTGTTCGCCGGCGTCGGCGAGCGCACCCGCGAGGGCAACGACCTCTATCACGAGATGATCGAGTCGGGCGTGAACAAGGACCCGCACGAGCACGGCACGACCGAGGGCTCGAAGTGCGCGCTGGTGTTCGGCCAGATGAACGAGCCGCCGGGAGCGCGCGCCCGCGTCGCGCTGACCGGCCTCACCATCGCCGAGAACTTCCGCGACCAGGGCCAGGACGTGCTGTTCTTCGTCGACAACATCTTCCGCTTCACCCAGGCGGGCTCGGAAGTGTCGGCGCTTCTCGGCCGTATTCCTTCGGCCGTGGGCTACCAGCCGACGCTGGCCACCGACATGGGCCAGATGCAGGAGCGCATCACCACCACGACCAAGGGCTCGATCACCTCGGTGCAGGCCATCTACGTGCCGGCCGACGACCTGACCGACCCGGCGCCGGCGACCTCGTTCGCCCACCTCGACGCCACGACCGTGCTTTCGCGCGCGATCTCGGAAAAGGGCATCTACCCGGCGGTGGACCCGCTGGACTCCACCTCGCGCATGCTCGACCCGCAGGTCGTCGGCGAGGAGCACTACCAGATCGCCCGCCAGGTGCAGCAGACGCTGCAGCGCTACAAGTCGCTGCAGGACATCATCGCGATCCTGGGCATGGACGAGCTGTCGGAAGAGGACAAGCTCACCGTCGCCCGCGCCCGCAAGATCGAGCGCTTCCTGTCGCAGCCGTTCTTCGTCGCCGAGGTGTTCACTGGTGCGCCGGGCCAGCTCGTGCCGCTGGAAGACACGATCCGCTCCTTCAAGGGCCTCGTGAACGGCGAATACGACCACCTGCCGGAAGCGGCCTTCTACATGGTCGGCTCGATCGAGATGGCCATCGCCAAGGCGCAGAAGCTGGCGGCGGAAGCGGCCTGAGCAGGGCAGTAAGGCAATAGGGCAATAAGGCAGTAGGGAGAGCGGCATAGGGAAATCGGCATTCAGGTATTGGGAAGCGAGTTTCCTACTGCCCTATTGCCCCACTTCCCTATTCCCCCATCGACATGGCTGAAGCTTACAAGTTCGAACTGGTCTCGCCCGAGCGCCTCCTGGTGTCGGAAACCGTCGAGTCCGTCGTCATCCCCGGCACCGAGGGTGAGATGACCGTGATGGCGAACCACTCGCCGGTCATGGCGACGGTGAAGCCGGGTGTCGTCACCGTGAAGCCGGTGTCGGGCGCGGAGCAGCGCTACGTGGTGTTCGGCGGTTTCGCCGACATCCTGCCGGAAGGCTGCACGCTTTTGGCCGAATCCGCGGTCGCGGTCAGCGACCTCAACAAGGCCGACCTCGCGAGCCGCATCCAGGACGCCAAGGACGACCTCGCCGACGCCAAGACCGACGAGGATCGCACCAAGGCCGAGGAATTCCTCAACCACCTCGCGACGTTGCACGACGCGGTCTGAGCGACGAGGCAAAGTTTGCAAAGGCCGGGCCAGTTGCCCGGCCTTTTGCTTTGTGGATTGGAGGGCTTTTTGGGGCGTGGCGGTTGTGGGTAAGCGTTTGACGTCATTGTGCCCCCTCCACCGCCTTCGGCGGTCCCCCTCCCCCGTGAACGGGGGAGGATCAGGGTGCGACCGTGTGGCAGGCATATCCTCCCCTGCGTAGCGGGGGGGGGGGACCGCGCGAAGCGTGGTGGAGGGGGCGCGACGAGGCAGATGTCGCGCGAAGCGTAGACGCGTCCTCATGCGCGGGAGGGTGGCCGTAGCCTTGCGTTGGCGGGCGCAGTTCTGCCTCTGAAGCGCGCTTTCCGAAGCTCCCGGGCGAACCATCGGCTTTGCCAGCCGTTGCCTCCGATATACCGGAAGGAGCAACCGATGAAACGGACCCTAATTGCAGCCGCGACCGCGATGCTGTTGTGCGCACCCGGCGTAGCGCAGGAAATCTCCGCCACGGCGAGGATGGCGGGAGCGGATGGCGCGGACAACGGCACGGTCACCTTCACGCAGACGAAGTCGGGCGTGCTGCATATCGTCGTCGAGATGACCAACCTCGCGCCCGGGTCGCACGGCCTGCACATCCACGAGAAGGGCGCGTGTGATGCGGCGGACGGCTTCAAAAGCGCGGGCGGGCACTATGCCGGCGGCAAGGAGCACGGGATCAACAATGCGAACGGGCCGCATCCCGGCGACCTGCCGAACGTCCATGTCGGCGGGAACGGCGTGCTGAAGGTCGAGTTCTTCGCGACACAGCTTTCGCTCGGCGAAGGCGGCGCCAATCCGCTGCTCGACAGCGACGGCTCGGCGGTGATCCTGCATGCCGAACCCGACGACTATGCGAGCGATCCCGCCGGCCATGCCGGCAACCGAATCGCCTGCGGCGTGGTCGAGCAGCCGTCCTGACGCGTCAGTCGAGCGGCGGGATGCGGCCGATCGAGAAGAAGCCCATGCGCATCTCGCCCTTCGAGATGGAGAGCGGCAGGCGCGGGCTGTCGCCCATCGCGGTGAGCAGAACCTCGGCCTGGCCGAGCTGCGGGCGCATGGCGGGAAACGCCTTGCGCAGGATCGCCACGAGGGCCGCGGGATCGCTGATCGCGACCGTCAGATCTGCGTCGACAAGGCCGTCCTGACCGACGGCGACCGGCCCGCTGAGGCCGATGCCCGCCGTGCCGGAGCGCGCCGTCAGGGAGCGGATCTCTCCCCCCACGCCGCGCAGGCTGTCCGAACCCTGCCGCAGGCGGGCGATGCCGTCGCTGAGCGTGACGTCCCACTCGCCGTCGATCGGCGGCAGGTTGGGGGGAATGTCCGCCGAGGGCTCGAGACGGAGCGCGGAGACGGTTCCGGCGAGGTCGATGTCGGCGCCGCGCGGGCGCATGTGGAATTCCGCCTGCGAGGCCGCGGCAAGCTTGCTGCCGGCGATCTCCGCCGCCGAAAGACCGGTGCCGGCGACCGAGAGGATCTCGGGCAGGGGACGTGCAAAGTGGGTCGAATAGCGGATGTCGGACAGGTCGAGCGCCAGCCTTGCGCGGGCGAGATCGATCGAAATCCGGTCGAGCTCGCCGACGATCCGCGCCGGCTGGTAGATCTGCGCCGCGCTGCGCAGGCCCGTGCCCGAGACAGCAATGCCGGAGCGGCGGTCGGAATAGGCGATGCCGTCGCAGAACAGGCCGATGCGGAAGGGATAGCCGCGCGCCTGCGCCTTGGTGCAGTCGGCCTCCGCCCCGCGGCCGCGCGCGTCGCCGATCGCCTGCGCCACCGCCGTCTCGAGGCGCTGGGCGGCGTAGAACCAACCGGCCGTGTAGAGGCCGATCGCCGCGACGATGGCAAAGGCGAACCAGGCGAAGCGCCGACTCATGCCGCGCTGCGCGGCGGCGGTCCGTTTGGCGTTCTGTTCGCTTGACGTCATCGGGCTGGATTCCTAACTCGGTCGTCCAAGGCGTTCGTGCGCCGTCAAACGATCCGGTCAGGCGATATGGGCGATTTTTGGGTGTTTGGCTACGGGTCGCTGATGTGGAGGCCCGGCTTCGCGCATGTGGAGACACAGCGGGCGCGGCTGCACGGCTATCGCCGCGCGCTCTGCGTCACCTCGCATGTCCATCGGGGCACGCCGGAACGGCCCGGCCTCGTGCTGGGGCTCGACCGCGGCGGCTCCTGCCTCGGGCTCGCCTTCCGGGTGCCAGGCGACCTGCGGGACGAGGTGGTCGGCTATCTGCGCGCGCGCGAGCTGGTGACGCTGGTTTATGTGGAGCGGCTGCTGCCGGTGCGGCTCGACGGCGGCGGTACGGTGCCGGCGCTAACCTATGTCGTCGATCGCGGACACGAGCAATATGCGGGCGCGCTGGACGTGGACGAGGCGGCGCGGCGCGTGTCGGGCGCGGTCGGGATGTCGGGGGCCAACGAGGAATATGTGCTCAACACCGTCGCGCATCTCAAGGCGCTCGGCATCCGCGATCACTGGCTGGACGGCGTGGCGGAGAAGCTGGTTCCGCCTCAACCCTGAGCGGGAAGGGCGACGCCGAGTTCCTGCAGCCGGCGCTGCGCGGTGGGCGGCATCGGCGGCGGGTTCGGGCCGGTCGCGGTCTCGACCAGGATCGCGTCGCAGGCGGCCTCGGTCTCACTGATCAGCCGGCGGCGGAACTCGGTCTTCGACAGGCCGGCCGGGATCGGCGGCAGGAAACGGGCGACGATGGTGCCGGGATGGCGCAGGAACTTGCGTCTCGGCCAGTAGAGGCCGGCCATGTGCGCCACGGGCACGACAGGCAGGTTCAGCCCGGCGTAGAGCTCGACGATGCCGTGCTTGTAGTCCGGCACGTCGCCGGGCGCGCGCCGGGTGCCTTCGGGATAGATGATGAGCTGGCGCGGGTTGCGCGCCATCTCCTTGTTGGTAGCTGCGATGACCGCCTTGAGCGCGACCGAGCGCTTGCCGCGGTCAACCGGGATCATCCGCATCTTCTGGATGTACCAGCCGAAGAAGGGAATCCAGGTCAGCTCGCGCTTGAGGATATAGAGCGGATCCTCGAGATAGGGATAGAAGGCGATCGTGTCCCAGAAGGACTGGTGCTTCGGCGCGAGGATGAACGGGCCTTCCGGCAGGTTCTCCATCCCGGTGATGTGCGACTTCGTGCCGGCGAGCCAGCGTTGCAGCCACAGGCTGGAACGCGACCAGAAGCGCGGCACGAACCAGGCGAACTTACGCGGCGACAGGAAGTAGATCGGCGTCCACACGATCATCTGGACGATCAGGTTCAGGTAGAACGCGACGTTGAACACGACGGAGCGGATGACGGTCATTTGGCCTGCCCGGAAGAACCCGGCCGTGGTTACACCAGCCGGCGGAAAACGCAATGATGCGGGCTCAGTTCGCGGTCCGCGCGTTGACCACCTCGACGTCGCCATGCGTGGCGGGGGCGGGGAAGGCGCCACGCGCCAGGGCGGCGAGGTATTTTGTGTATTCGGTGAACAGGACGCGTATCGCCCTGGGCTTGGTCAGCCATTCACCGCCGTCGAGGCGGGTGTTCACCACCGGATAGGGCTGCAGGTCCTCGTGGTCGAGCAGCCGGCGCATTTCCAGCATGGTGCGCGGTATGTGATAGTTGTTGGTGACGAGGATGACGCTGTCATAGGCGTGGCCGCGCACCCATTTGGCGCTTTCCTCGGCGTTGCCGATCGTGTCGAGCGCGGCATGGTCGATGTCGACGCAGCAGGCGAACAGGCCGCGATCGCCGCCCGTGGCCGCACGCAGGTCCTCGCGCTTCGCCATCGGGTTGACGCCGCTGATCAGCAGCCGCTTGCCCTTGCCGCTGCGCAGCAGATCGACCGCGGCGTCGATGCGCGACTGGCCGCCGGTCACGACGATGATCGCGTCGGCGGCGCGCACGTCGCTGGGGGCCGCGAGGCGGCCGATATGGCTGGCGAAGGCGGCGAAGCCGACCAGGAACAGCAGGCACAAGCCAAACGTGCCGGCCGCGAGCCAGCGTACCAAAAACCATGAGCCACGCCGCGTGCTCTTCGTCACGATGGCGGCGTGCGGGCCCTGTTCGAAATGCCCCTTCATTGCGCTTCCATGGTTAATCCCGAAAGCCGTGTTTGAACAGCCGGAACCGGCGGTATGCGGTGAAACGGATATCGTCACATCTCGCTCCGTCCGGGCACGTCTATGTCGTGCAGGTAGGACACGACCGTCACATGGGAAGTGGCGGCCGTCAGCACCGCGACCAGCCCGACGATAACGGCGACGCCGAGATAGCCGGCGAGGCCAATGGCGAAATTGCCGAACAGGGCGGCGGCCTGGTCGGCCTCCGGCGTCGCCATGTTGCGGGAGGACCACCAGCCGAAGACGATGAAGACGAGGATTGCCACCAGCCCGCCGGCGGCCGCGCCCTTAGCGCCGATCAGCAGGAAATGTCGGCGGAACTCGCTGGCGATGAAACTCGCCTCCGCACCGACGAAATGCAGCACCTCGATGATCTGGCCGTTGCCGGCCATGGCACCGCGCGTGGCGAAGACGACGGTCAGCACCGTCGCGGCAAGGATCAGCCCCAGCGTCGCGATGCCGATGGCGACGGTGGTGCGCGCCATCGAGATGAGCCGGTCGATCCAGGTGCGGTGGTCGTCGAGCTTGGCGGCGGGCACCTCTTGGGCGAGCGCGGCGCGGATCGCGGCGAAATCCGGCGGCGCGCTCTCGTCGATGGTCACGATCACCAGCCGCGGCACCGGCAGTTCGTCGAGGTCGAGCCCCTCGCCGAGCCAGGGCGACAGAAGGCGGGCGGTCGCGGCGCGGTCGATTATGCGGGCCTCCCGAACGCCCGGAAATGCGCCGACGATCTCCTGCACGGTCACGAGCGCTGCCTCCATGTCCAGCCCGTCGGCGGGCTTGATCTGGATCGTCGCCTCCCGCGAGATCTGGCTCTGCCACATCGAGGCGGTGTCGCGCACCAGCGTGACGGCGCCGAGCGTCAGGCAGGACAGGAAGGTCATGATCGCGATGACCAGCACCAGCGCGTTGCCGGCGACGGTGCCGGCCGGCACGATCGGCTGCATCCTGCGCGGCGCGGCTTCCGGCCTGGCCGGGGCGACCTTCACGGCAACGGGATCAGTCATGGATGTCCAGCCGTCCGTTGGCGAGGATCATGCGGCGGGCGTCCACCTGGTCCATCAGCGCCAGGTCGTGGGTGGCGATGACGACGGCGGTGCCGGAGCGATTGAGCTCGATGAAAAGGCGCAGCAGGCGGCGGGCGAGCGGCGGGTCGACATTGCCGGTCGGCTCGTCGGCGAGCAGCATCTCGGGCTGCTCGATCAGCGCGCGCGCGATCGCGGCGCGCTGCTTCTCGCCGCCGGAGAGCACGGGCGGCAGCACATGCATGCGCTCGCCGAGCCCGACCCATTTGAGCAGCTCGATCACGTCGCCCCGGTAGGACATCTCCTCCTTGCCGCGCACGCGCAGCGGCAGAGCGACGTTCTCGTAGGTCGTCATGTGGTCGAGCAGGCGGAAATCCTGGAAGACGATGCCGATGCGGCGGCGCAGCGCCGGCAGGTCGCGCTGGGCGATGCCGGCGCGGTCCTTGCCGAACACGGTGATCAGCCCGCGCGTCGGCTTCAGCGACATGAACAGCAGGCGCAGCAGGGTGGTCTTCCCCGCGCCGGAGGGGCCGCTGAGGAACTGGAACGACTTCGGCGGGATATGGAACGTGATGTCGCGGAGGATCTCCGGTCCCATTCCATAGCGCAGGCCGACATTCTCGAAACGGATCAAGGCTCGTTCCCGGACAAACTGCGGCGAAGCAACCGCTTCGACCATTCGTCCCGCATGGTTAATGCGGGGTTAAATTCCCGCCCCGGAATGCGAATGGTTGCGAAGCATTAACCATTTCGCGCTACGCCGGACGAAGGTCCGGGACAGGCAAACCGAAGAGGATGGCCGCGCCGAATGGGCGACACCGCGAACATGCCGCCGCTCTCCGGCGAAATCATGGCTGGCGATGCGCATCGGGATGCGCAGGCCCAGACCGCGGCCGGCCCGGACGTGGTGGACGCCGAGTTCGTCACCATCCCGCGTGGTCCCGCGGCCGTTTCGGCATTCGCCGCGCCCGACATTCCGACCGTCCGTCCGGTCCAGCCGCCCACCGGCATGAATGTGCTTACGGCGAAGGCCGCGCAGGCGGGGGGCTCGCGCCGTGCCGGCATCGGGTTCTGGACCACCGGCCTGGTCGCGGCGGCGGCCGCCTTCTGGATGTCCGGCGGCCACACGCTGTCGCGCCACCTGCCTTTGATGCGCGGCGAGGCGGAGACGGTCCGGATCGCCGGCCTCACCTCGCGCGTCGCCGACACCGCGACGGGCCCGCGTCTGTTCATCGACGGCGAAGTGCGCAATACAGCGGTCGACGGCGTCGTTTCGCCTGACCTCATGATCAACGTGACCGCGCAGGACGGGCTGGTCACGCGTTACAGGTTGACCACCGGCGCCGGCCGGATGGCGTCGGGCGAATCGCGACGCTTCTCCAGCCGCCTCGACGCGCCGGAAGCGGGCGTGCGCTCGGTGACCGTGACGCTCGACAAGGAAGGACTGAACTGATGCCAATCGTTCGCGGCAAGGAGATCGAAGTCCTGTTCAGCGCATCGGCGATCGCCCGGCGCAACCTGGAGCTCGCCAAGGACATCGCGGCGCACGAATATCACGACCTGCTGGTCATCTCCGTCCTCAAGGGCTCCTTCATCTTCGCCGCCGACCTGATCCGCGCCATGCACGATGTCGGCCTGGCGCCCGAAGTGGAGTTCATCTTCATCTCCAGCTATGGCGCCGGCACCACCAGCGGCGAGGTGCGCGTGCTGCGCGACATCGACAACGACGTGTCGGGCCGCGACGTGCTCCTGATCGACGACATCCTCGAATCGGGCAAGACGCTCGCTTTCGCGCGCAAGCTGATGCTCGACCGCGGCGCCAAGAGCTGCTCGATCGCCGTCCTGCTGGACAAGCGAATGCGGCGGCAGATCGAGCTCGACGCGGACTATGTCGGCTTCGACTGCCCCGACCATTTCGTGGTGGGCTACGGCATGGACGTGGCGCACGCCTTCCGCGAGCTGCCCTTCGTGGGCATCGTCAAAGGAGACGCCTGATGGCACGGCTTCTGGTGGTGGAAGACGACGAATCTGTGCGCCAGCTGGCGGCCCGCGCCCTGCAGCGCGAAGGCCACCAGGTCGACGTCGCCTGCGACGGCGAGGAGGGGCTGGCTCGGATCGTCCAGGCGGGCGGCGACTACGATCTCGTCGTGTCGGACATCCGCATGCCGATCCTGGACGGGATCGAGATGTCGCATAAGGCCGCGGCGCGCTTCCCTGACATCAAGATCATGCTGGTGACCGGCTATGCCGACCAGCGCGAAAGGGCGGCGGAGCTGGAAGGCGTGGTGGTGGACGTGCTGCTCAAGCCGTTCACGCTCGCCTCGATCCGTGACGTGGTCGCGAAGAACCTGGCGCTCGTCAGGGCCTGATTTCTACCGCATCTGCAGCAGGCGCTCGAGGTAGTCGCGTTCGATCTCGGGGCTGAGCGCGTTGCCCAGGCGCTTGCGGATGGCGTCGAGGATCTCGCGGGCGCGCTGCACGTCGATCTCGTCGGGCACCTTCACGGTATCGCCGAAATCCGGGCCGGTCGTGGCGCGCGGGCGGCCGAGCGGATCGCGGTCCGAGCTCTGCTGACGGCCGCCTTCCTCGCTGCCGCCCTGCTCGCCCTGCATGGCCTGCTGCATCTGCTGCATCATGTCCTGCGCGCCCTTGCGCAGCGCCTCCAGGGCGCGGCCCTGTTCGCCCACGGCCTGCTCGCCCTGCGCGTCGCCAAGCGCCTGGCCGGCGCCGTCCATCGCCTCGCCGGCCTCGCCGAAGCCTTCGCCCGGCTGGATGCCCATGCCTTCGAGACCCTTCAGGATCTCGCCGAGATCGCCGCGCAGCTGGCCCTGGCCCTGCTGCATCTGCCGCAGCGCCTCTGCGAGTTCTTCCGGCGACATCTGGCCGCCCTGGCCCTGCTGCTGCTCGCCCTGCTGGCCTTCCTGACCCTGCTGCTCGCCGCGATCCTGACCGCGCTGACGCTGGCCGCGCTGCATCTGGTCGAGGCGGTGGGTCTCGTTCATCATTTCCTGCTGGCGCCGCATCAGCTCGCCGAGCTTGTCCATCTGCTGGCGCATCTCGCTCTGCTGGCCCTGGCCCTGCTGCTGCCTCTGCTGGCGGCCGGCCTGCAGGTTGTTCATCATGTCCTGCAGCTGCGACAGCAGATCGCGCGCCTGATCCTTCGCGCCCGACTTGGCCAGCTCCTCGATCTGGTCCATCAGCTTTTCGAGGTCGCTCTGGCGCAGCTCCTGGCCGTTCTGCGGCATCTGCTGCGCCATGTTGGGATCGCGTTGGGCGCGCTCGGCGAATTCGCGCAGGAAGTCCTGCATCGCCGCGCGCAGCTCGTTCATCAGCTTCTCGATCTCCTCGTCGCTGGCATTGTTCTCCAGCGCGTTCTTCAGCGCCTCCTGCGCCTGGCGCAGCCGGCGCTCGGCGGCCGACAGGTCGCCGTCCTCGACCGCAAGCGCGATCTGCCAGAGATAGTCGGCGACGCCGCGCAGGTCGTCGTCGGTCCTCGCCTGCTTCAGCCGGGAAAAGACGCTGTTCAGGGCGAGCCAGTGGGACGGGTTGGGGATCGTCTCGTCCGGGCGCAGCATCACGCCTTCCATCAGGTCGAGCACGCGGTCCCTGCGGTTGGCGTCGAGCGCAAGCATTCGCCGCTGCTCCACCAGCGCGCGGGCGAGCGGATTGGTGAAGGGACGCTCCGGCATGCGGAACTCCTTCTCCTCGCTGATGGCGACCTGTCCGGAGGCGTCGGTGGCGGTGAGCTTCACCCGCACCGGGACGCCCGCCCAGACATGTTCGGTGAGATCGCGGGACGTCTTGGCGGCACCGTCCTTCGCGCCCTTGCGGGGTAGAGCGAGAGGCATCTCCGGCTCGCCGTAGAGCGGCCGGGCGTTGGGCGCCTGGGGCTCCAGCATCTCGAAGCCGGCCTTGCCGGAGACGGCGCCGTAATCGTCCTGTATCTGGTAGGCGAACTCCAGCGTGCCATTCAGCGCCCGCTTGGGCTCGCCTATGAAGGAGATGGCCGGCGCGGTGTCCGGCTTGATCTGGAACGCCCAGCTGCCGATCTCGGTGTCGCCGGACTTCAGCATCAGCAGGCCGTCCGTCGTCAGCTTGCTGGCGAACTGCCGTACGCCGGCCCGCTGCGCCGGCGGCGAGGCAGCCTCGCCCTGCGGCGCGATGTCGAGCGTGTCGCCGTCGAGCGGCGAATAGGTCAAGGTTTCCTCGCCGCTGCCGCCGGTCACGCGCAAGGTGAGGTCGCTGCCTTCCGGCGCCTCGAAGAGGTCGGTCTGGCGGTTGGCGTCGGCCGTGAGGAAGATCGGCGGATTGCCGGTATAGGGCGGTGGCGTCACCCAGGCGTCGATGCGCGGCGGGACCGGCGGCGCGCCGGGCGCGGCATGGAACGCATCCGAGATCCGGCCGCCGAAGGGGCCGGCCGAGAAGGCGAAGGCCGTCACCAGGAGAAGCAGCGCGACGGCGCGCAGGCCCCACGGGTCGCGCTCCGGCACGCCGGTGCGGGGCAGGTCGCTCGACAGGTGGCCGAGCTTGGCGGCCATGCGCTTCTGGTGCTCGCGCCACAGCGCCTCGGCGAAGCCGTCGGACGAGCCAGTCAGCCTGTCGGCCTGGACCAGGACGGGCGTGTGCTCCAGCTCGTTGGCGCGCTCGATGCGGCGGTCGACCGAGGCGCGCTCCGGCCAGCGGAAGAAGCGCAGCGGATAGAGGGCGGCCAGCGCGGCGAGGCCGACGACGGACAGCGTGCCGATCCGCAGCCAGTCCGGCATCAGGCGGAAGACGCCGAACCAGGACAGGCTCAGGAACAGGCTGGCGACGACGAGGAGCGGCAGGACGAGCGGCCAGAAGCGCTCGAGCGCCATCGACGCCGTCGTCCACATGCGTGTGCGGGCGAGGCGGCCGAGCATGCCGGCATTCGCTTCGGGTCGGTCGTCTCGCGCCTTGATGCCCGCCATCGGCCGCTTCATCTCCAGGAAGCCCGGCGCATCAGCCGCGCGGACTCATGTATGAGGATAACAGCAAACGCGGCAAAGGCGAGGCAGCCCACCAAAACGTGAATACGCCGCCTTCCGGGGGTCAGAGCCAGTCCGGCAGGCTGTCCAGCCCGATCAGATCCTCGTAGGTCCGGCGCGGGCGCACGATGTGGAACCGGTCGCCGTCGACCAGCACTTCCGGCACGAGCAGGCGGGTGTTGTAGGTGCCGGCCTGCACCGCGCCATAGGCGCCGGCGGTGCCGACCGCGATCAGATCTCCAGCCTCAAGCCGCGGCAGGTTGCGGTCGTGGCCGAGATAGTCGCCCGTCTCGCACACCGGGCCGACGACATCGACGGTGAGCCGCGGCGCGTCGGCCGGCTGCTCCACCACCGGGCGGATGTCGTGGTAGGCGTCGTAGAGCGTCGGGCGAATCAAGTCGTTCATCGCCGCATCGACGATGAGGAAGTTCTTGGCGTCGCCTTCCTTGAGGTAGATGACCTCGGAGACCAGGATGCCGGCATTGGCGACGATCAGCCGGCCGGGCTCGAAGATCACCTTCACGCCGAGCTTCGTCACATGCTTGCGCACGATGTCGGCATAGGCGTCGGGCAGCGGCGGCGGGTCGTTGTCGAAGCGGTAGGGCACGCCCAGCCCGCCGCCGAGATCGACATGGGCGATGTCGTGACCGTCGTTTCGGAGCGTGCCCACCAGTTCCGCCAGCAGCGCGAAGGCGTCGTCGAAGGGCTTCAGCTCGGTGATCTGCGAGCCGATATGCATGTCGATGCCGACCGCGCGCACGCCGGGCAGATCGCGGACGCGGGCGTAGACCTCGCGGGCGCGCTGCCAGGGAATGCCGAACTTGTTCTCGGCCTTGCCGGTGGCGATCTTGCGATGCGTCTTGGCATCGACGTCCGGATTGATGCGCACCGAGACGGGCGCCACCTTGCCGGCCGCCACGGCGCGCGCCGAGAGCAGCTCCAGCTCCGGCTCGGATTCGACGTTGAAGCAGTGGATGCCGGCGGAAAGGGCAAAGTCCATCTCGCGCGCGGTCTTGCCGACGCCAGAGAACATGATCTTCGAGGCCGGGATGCCGGCGGCCAGCGCACGGCGCAGCTCGCCCTCGGAGACGACGTCGGCGCCGGAGCCGAGCTTGGCCAGCGTCTTCAGCACCGCCTGGTTTGAGTTGGCCTTCATCGCATAGCAGACCAGCGCGTCGAGGCTGGCGAAGGCCTGGCTGAAGACGCGGAAATGGCGGGTCAGCGTGGCGGTGGAATAGCAGTAGAACGGCGTGCCGACGGCTGCCGCGATCTCGGGCAGAGGCACGTCTTCGGCGTGGAGGACGCCGTCGCGATACTCGAAATGGTTCACGGAAATGGTCCCGGCGAAAGGGTCAGTCGATCAGGCCGTCGAGGATGAACGGCCGCTCGGGCACGTCGGTCGACGGTTTCTGCGGCGCCGGGCGGCCCGCCTTCCGCGCCGCTTCCTTCTCCTGCTCGTACTGGACGTCGATCGGCCGGTCGAGCGGCGCGCGACGGCCGCAGGCCGACACGCCGACGACGGCGAGGATCAGCACCGTGGAGAGGATCAGGCGGGATGTGGTCATGGAGCGGGTCCGAACGAGATGTGAAATGCTCATAACCGAGATTGCAGTTAATTGCACCCTCATGTGCGCATGCCGTCGATGTTTCATGCCGGCGGCAATTCGCCTATCATCCGATTCGGCTCGGCCCGAGCCTCCTCCCTCCGACGGGGAAGCATTTTTCATGCGGGGCATATTCGATCGTCGAATCTGCTGTTCGGGCGCTGCGCATGAGGAGGGATTGCGAAGACCGCCCGCATCAGGAGGCATTCGATGAAACGCACCGCATCCATTCCCCATCTCAAGCGCAAGGCGAAGCTCGCCGCCCGCTCGGCCGGACTGCCGCTCTACGCCGCGCTCGACGGCGTCGCCCGCGAGGAAGGTTTTGCGAGCTGGAGCCTGCTCGCCGCGCGGCATGCCGGCTCGACGTCTGCGCGCGATCTGCATGCGCGGCTCAGTCCCGGCGACCTCGTGCTGGTCGGCGCCCGGCCGGGCCAGGGCAAGACGCTGCTCAGCCTGGAGCTTGCCGTCGAGGCGGCGAAGGCGGGCCACAGGAGCGTGTTCTTCACGCTCGAATATACGATGAGGGACGTGCTCGACCGGTTGCGGGCGATCGGCGTGGAGCCGTCCGCCCTGGAAGGGCGCTTCGAGGTCGACCTGTCGGACGCAATCAGCGCGGATCACGTGATGACTGTGCTTGCCGGCGCGCCGCGCGGCACGCTCGCCGTGATCGACTACCTGCAGCTGCTCGACCAGAGGCGGGACAATCCCGACCTCGCGACGCAGATCCGCCGGCTGAAGGCGTTCGCGGCCGACCGCGGCGTCATCCTCGTCTTCATCTCGCAGATCGACCGGACCTACGATGCAGGAAAGAAGTCTGTGCCGGACTGGTCGGACGTGCGCCTGCCCAACCCGCTGGACCTCGGACTGTTCGACAAAGCGGTGTTTCTGAACGGCGGGGAGATAAGGCTCTCCGAAGCGGCTTGACGCTTTTCGCTGACGTCATCCTCGGGCCTGCCCTTCGGGCGTTCGATTGGCTTTGCAAGGTCCACTGGACCTTGCAATTTGCCCGATGGTCAAACCGCGATCTCACCCCGAGGATCTGCCGTCGTTGGCGGGTTTCTGGGACCGTCCAGGCGCTCGACCGTGGGTAGATCCTCGGGACAAGCCCGAGGATGACGGCCTCGGGTTTAGGCGCTCACGCCTTCGCCAGCCGCTTTCTCCAGTACCTGATCTGGCGCTTCACTTCGGCGGGCGCGGTGCCGCCGAAGGACTTGCGGCTCTTCACCGAGTTGTTGACCGACAGGACCGAATAGACGTCCTCGGTGATGGCCGGGTTCAGCGAGCGGAGGTCCTCGATCGACAGTTTTTCGAGGCCCTTCTTCTGCGCCTCGGCCATGGCGACGGCGCGGCCGGTGACGTGGTGGGCCTCGCGGAATGGCAGGCCGGCCTCGCGCACCAGCCAGTCGGCGAGGTCGGTGGCGGTGGAGAAGCCCGAGCCGGCGGCGCGCTTCATCGCCTCGGTGTTGATGGTCATGTCGCCGACCATGCCGGTCATCGCCGCGATCATCAGGTCCAGCGTCTCGGCGGCGTCGAAGACGGCCTCCTTGTCCTCCTGCATGTCCTTGGAATAGGCGAGCGGCAGGCCCTTCATCACGGTCAGGAGGCCGATCAGGTGGCCGTTGATGCGGCCGGTCTTGGCGCGCACCAGCTCGGCGGCATCCGGGTTCTTCTTCTGCGGCATGATCGAGGAGCCGGTGGAGAACTGGTCCGACAGGCGCACGAAGGCGAATTGCGGCGTCGACCAGATGACGATCTCCTCCGCCAGCCGCGACAGGTGTGTGGCGCAGATGGCGGCGACCGACAGGAACTCCAGCGCATAGTCGCGGTCGGACACGCTGTCGATCGAGTTGCGGGTCGGCTCGCGGAAGCCGAGTGCCGCGGCCGTCCTGTGCCGGTCGATCGGGAAGCCGGTGCCGGCGAGTGCGGCCGCGCCCAGCGGGCTCTCGTCCAGCCGCTCGATCGCGTCGCGGACGCGCGAGAGGTCGCGGCCGAACATCTCGACATAGGCCATGCAGTGGTGGCCGAAGGTGACCGGCTGCGCGGTCTGGAGATGGGTGAAGCCGGGCATGACGGTGGCCGCATGCGCTTCGGCCTTGTCGAGGAAGGCGGCAATGAGGCCCTTCAGGGCTTCGGCGGTGCGGGTCAGCTCGTTCTTCGTCCACAGGCGGAAGTCGACCGCCACCTGGTCGTTGCGCGAGCGCGCGGTGTGCAGCCGGCCGGCCGCCGGGCCGATCAGTTCGGCAAGCCGCGATTCCACGTTCATGTGGATGTCTTCGAGCTTGGTCGAGAAGACGAAGGTGCCGGCCTCGATCTCTGACAGGATCGTGTTCAGCCCGTGAGCGATCTTTTCTTGATCGGCTTTGGCGATGATGCCCTGTTCCGCCAGCATTTCCGAATGCGCCAGAGAGCCGGCGATGTCCTGCGCGTAGAGCTTCTTGTCGAAGCCGATCGAGGCGTTGATCGCCTCCATGATCGCGGCCGGACCTGACGCGAAACGCCCGCCCCACATCTCATTGCTGGCCTTTTTCTCGGACATGGTGTTTACGGCGCTCCGGAGACGAGAACGGATGGCGGATAAGAAGAGCGGATTTCCGGGGCTTCGCCCGGTCCTCCTTGCGGCGGTGGCTGGTCTGGCGACCGGCGCGGTGGCGGTATACGTGAGCGGGGTGCCCTCTGGCAACAATCTGCCCGAGGAACCGGCCGGGCTCGCGCGCCCCGCGGGCGCCGAAGCCGACATTGCCCAGTGCGCGCAGAAGTCGGACCGGGCCAACGCGGTCGCGGCAGCCGCCAAGGGCGAGGTGGCGGCGATGCTGGCGGCAAACCCGCCGCAGTCGCTGGCGGGCCTGTCGCTCAACGATCCGTCGGGCGCGAAGACGACCTTCGGCGCGATGTCGGGCAAGGTGCTGCTGATCAATCTCTGGGCCACCTGGTGCGCGCCCTGCCGCGCCGAGATGCCGGCGCTGGACGCGTTGCAGAAGGAGATGGGGTCGGACGGTTTCGAAGTGGTCGCCGTCAATGTCGACACCGGCGACGACACCAAGCCGAAGAAGTTCCTTGCCGAAACAGGCGTGTCGAGCCTCGGCTACTATCGGGAGAACACGCTGGCGCTCTTCAACGAACTGAAGAAGCGCGGCCTGGCGCTCGGCCTGCCGGTGACGCTGCTTGTCGACCGCGACGGCTGCCTGATCGCCAATATGAACGGTCCGGCCGAGTGGGCCAGCGAGGACGCCAAGGCGCTGGTGCGGACGGCGACTGCTCCCTAGGCCGCGTGGACAGTCAGGTTCCGGGCAGTTGAAGGAAGCCGATCGGCCATCTTGATCCGTCATTCCGGGGCGCGTAGCGAACCCGGAATCCAGAACGCTGGCCTTGCCCGCTGTATCCCGAGTTTACAGAGGTTGCCGCCCTGGATTCCGGGTTCCGCTGCGCGGCCCCGGAATGACGGCGTATATGTCAGTGACGTCGATCTCGGATCGTCCACATGACCTGACTGCCAACTGCTAAAGTTTGAGTCGATTGCTCCGGCATGCTGCAACGCAACCTCAAACGCGGCCTGCTATCTCTATGGCATAGCCAGCGTTGAGGGGGCTCACATGCTTGGAAACGTAAGGTCGGACGCCGTCGGCGTGCCGATGGCGCGCGCCGGTGCGCAGCCGCAATCCGCACAGTCGGCGACGGGGCCGGTCCAGCCGCAGGCAGGGCGGCGCGGCCAGGAAGCCGATGCCGATCAGCTCAGGCTCTTCCTGTCCAACATCACGCGGGCCGACGCCGCCGCCGTCATCGCGCTGACGCAGCCGCCGCGCGGCGAGGCGAGCGCCAGCTACGACGCGGTCGCGTCGGCCTATGGCGAGGTCTGATCAGGCGACGACGAAGCTGAGCGTCAGCAACAGCTGGGCCACATAATAGAGCGCCCAGACCAGCGGCTGCATCCAGGCATGGCGCGGATCGCCCGCCGGCACGAGGAAGCGTCCCGCGGCCAGGATCGCGTCCGACGCCATGAACAGCACCGCGCCCAGCACTACCGTCGCGCCGAGTTCGGACAGCGACGAGACGCCCATCGCCAGGATCGCGACGCAGTAGAGCGCCACGGGCGGGCGCATTGCCGCCTCAAGTGCCGGCCAGAGCCGCGACAGGATGAGCGCTACCGCCGCGACCAGGGCCACGGCAATGACGATGCGCGACGGCTCGGACAGGATTTCGGCGATGCCGCCGCCCTTGGTCCAGAACAGAGCGACATAGGCGACGTGGGCGCAGAGGAAGCTTGCGAGCCCTGCGAGGAACGGCGTCTCGCCCTCCTGCGCCAGGCAGGCGTCGCCGACGGCGCTGAGCGCAAGGGCCGCGATCAACAGCGGCGGCCCGTCCTGCAGCCAGGCGAGAAGCACGAGCAGGGCGACCGAGCCGGTCTTGACGATCGTGCGCCTGAGCGAAGGAGCGCGGTGCACGATGATGCCGTAATAGAGGGCGAGGAGCACGCTGAAGATCAGCGTGCCGTTTGCCGTTCCCGTCATGCCGTCCGGGAAGGGCATCATGGCTTGGCTCCCTCGGCTGCGCCGCTTGCCCGGAACAGCATGTTCTTCGCCGCCAGCACCGCGCCTGCCGTGATCAGCACGCAGGCGCCGAGGATCGCGGGTTCCGCCTTCGCCGCGCCGCCGGCAATTAGCACCAGCGTCGACAGAAGCGGGGCGGCATAGCTCGCAGCGCCCAGCACCTGGATGTTGCCGTGCTTGACGCCGTAATCCCAGGCGTAGAAGGCGGCCCCCACCGGCATCAGGCCGAGGGCGGCGACGGCGAGCCACTGGCCGGCGCCCTGCGGCCAGACGGTTTCTTCCAGCGCCAGATGGCAGAGCGCCGACAGGATGGCGGTGGCGAGGCAGAACCAGGTGACGACGGAGGTCGGCACTTCGGGAAAGCGGCGGGAGGCCAGCGAATAGATTGCCCAGACGAAGGCGCAGACCAGCGCCATTGCATAGCCGAAGCCGTAGCGCGCCTCGAAGGCGACCGCGCCGCCCTTGGTGACGATCAGGGCCGTGCCGGCAAGGCCAAGCAGCGCGCCGGCGACGTGGAACCAGCGCAGCCGTTCGCCCGGCATCAGCGCCGAGCCGACCACGATGAAGAGCGGCCAGAGATAGGCGATCAGGCTCGCCTCGACCGCCGGGGCGGCGCGCAGCGCGGTGAAATAGAAGAAATGGTAGCCGAACAGGCCGGCGATGCCGATCACCCAGACAGCGACGGGTACGGGTTCTGTCGGCGGCGGCGACAGGCCGGCGAGGCGGGCGGCGAAACCGATCGCCGCCCCGATCGAGAAGGCGAGCGCGGAGAGGAGGAAGGGCGGCACGGCTCCGGAGGCGTCGGTGAGCAGCGCCAGCAGCGCCCACATGGCGACGGCCGAAAACCCGATGAGTGTCGCGCGGCCCACTTCCGCTCCCCGCCGTCCGCGGGGGACGGTCTACTGGCTGATTGCTTCGAACCGCCGCGCGTTGACGACCAGCGTTCCGATCTCCGTGGTCGCCGATACCTTGATCGGGGCGTAAACGCCAGTGGTGCCGAGCGGGGCGAAGGAGATCAGGATCTTGCTCTTGTTCTTCAGGAACGCGATCGACTTGTGGTCGCCCTTGTAGCCGCCGATCGGCACGAAGCGGGCGCGGCAGGTGACCGTCTGGCCGGAATAGCCGCGCGTCTCGGCGGTGCCGGTGTCGACATAGGAGAGCTTGAGGTCCATCCGCATCTCGCCGTCGAACACCTTGATCGTCCTGTCGCAGACGTCACGCAGGCCGGAGGCCTTGACCAGCGAGGCTGAGAGCGGGTCGGCGACCGAGACGAGGTCGGCCTTCTTCACCGGCACCCAGACCTTTGGGTCGGGCTTGCGGGCGGGCGTATTGAGCGCCCGGGTGACGGTGCCCTTGGAGAAGGCGATCTCGGTGCTCTTCTTCTTCTTGCCGGACGTGTAGTTCAGCAGGAAGCGGTTGCCCTGCGCGCCGTCGTCGCCGAAATTGCCCCGCACTTCGGCGGTGCCCTCGGTCTGGTCGAAGATGCGGGCGATGCCGCTCGAGGCCACCGTGCCGGAGACGGAGAAGGTGCGCGGCTCGATCGTGCTCTCGAAGCTCGAGCGCGCGATGTTCAGCCCCAGGATCGACACGGAATAGTCGACACGGAACGATTTGGGCTCCTCCGCCGCAACGGAGGTGGATGTCAGGCCGGCAAGCGCCAGCACGGCAAGCATTCGAGCGATCATGGACGGCAATTCCGGCTTCGCTCCCGCGGGCGACGCCGCACGGGACCGCTTGATCTTACTCCTTGGAATTGGACATTAATATGAAGCAGGCCACGGACGGAAGGCCCTGCCGCGCGGCGACGGAGGCTTGATGCACCGCGACCGGGCCCGTTGCGTGGCGATGAGGCATAGATACAGCAAGGACTTTTACAGGCAGCGCCGCCTCCAAACGTGGTCGCCGCAGCCGCGAAACATGCGACGCCTTGCCCGCGCCAGGATTTCCGGTCGGACGGTTGCATTTCGCGCGGAGGCAGAATATATCCCGCCCAGTTCGGTATGCGCCCATCGTCTAGCGGTTAGGACGGCGCCCTCTCACGGCGCAAACAGGGGTTCGATTCCCCTTGGGCGTACCAACTGACAATCCATTGAAAGTGCTGATATTTTTACGGCCGGTGCTGGATGTCGCGGCTGTCGTTTTGGATGGTTTGTGTAGATTCGATCCGAGCTCTGGTGTGGACCGCTGGTCGTTCCAAGGCTTGCCGCCGAGCCGGACTGCCGATACCGAAGGCGGCGGGCGGTGATGGCCCTGCCCAATCCGAGGAACAGCGTCCTGCCGATAGTCTCCAGCCACGGAAAGTCCTATCGCGTGGTCGGCCATGCCATCGTTTCGGCCGACGGCATGATCGCCGATGCGCGGGGGGTGATGCCTGCGCCGCTGAGGAACGATGCGGACTGGACGATCTTCCAGGCGGCGCTGGACAGGTCGAGCCTCGTCGTTCTCGGCAGCCTCGGCCACGGGCGGCATCCCAATCCGGGGCGGCGCAGGCTCGTCTTCACCGGTTCGGTGGAGCACTTCGCGCCTGATGCGGCCGATCCGCTGGCGACGTTCTACAATCCGGCCGGCATGGCGATCGGCGACCTGCTCGCGCGGCTGGATGTGCCGGAGGGTGTCGTCGCGGTCACCGGCGGCCAGCGGGTGTTCGACCATTTCCTGCCGTTCTACGACGAGTTCATGCTGGCGGAGGTCGAGCCGTTCGTGCTTCCGGGCGGCATATCCTGTTTCGGCGCCGGCCATCCGCGCGCCGTGCTTGCCGCGGCCGGCCTCGCGCCATCCGAGAGGCGGTCGATCGACCCCGACAACGGAGTGACCCTGACGCGATGGGAGAGGTCCGGCCGACGCTCTTGAAAGACGGCCGCACACTCTGCGAAGAATGAGAGGCAACACCGCCGCGGTTCGCCTTCCGACGGGGCCGGCACGATGCCGTGTCAGAACAAGGGCGGATCGCGGAGCCAGCCTGCCGAGGACCGTTTTGGCCAAGTCGCTGATCCTGCACGTCGGTCCCGCGAAATGCGGCTCGTCGTCGATCCAGAGGGAGATCGCCCGCGCGGGGAGCCCCTTCGACGGGCGCTCCGTCATGCTGCCGCTGGCACTGCTAAAGCAGCTCATCGAGGACCCCGTTCCCCCGGACGCCGCCGCCAAGCTCCTCGACATCGTGTCCGGCCTGTTCGCGCGCGGCGACCGGGTGGTCATCAGCCATGAGACGATGTTCCAGCGTCCTGTGGCGCTGCGCAACATCGTGGCGCTGCTGCGCCCGGTGGTGGAGGACGTCACGGTGGTCGGCTATTCGCGGCGGCAGTCGGGCTTCATCCAGTCTGCCTACAGCCAGTGGCTGTTCCGCTCGCCGGAGCGGACGCGCGAGGTGGGCGAGGCATTGCGCGCGGCAGGCCTTGAGCCGCTGCACTTCACCGGGCTGGAGGCGTGCTTCATCGCGGCCGTGAAGACCGACATGCGCTCGGCGCGCCAGCTCTCGAACAACCTGATCCTCGACTGGCACGCGGTCTATGGCGAGATCGCCCGCCTGCTCGCTCCTTTCGGCGTCAAAATCTCGGCCGGCTTCATCCCGCGCGAGGGTTACGGGTTTTCCCTGCTCGACGACTTCTACCGGCGATGCGGACTTTCCTCGCCGGCGCTACCCGAAAGGGACGAGACCCCGGTGAACGCGCAGTTCGATCCGGATCTGGTCGAGGCTGTACATCTCGCCGTCGAGCTCGGCCTGCCGGCTCCGGGGCCGCATCAGCACGGCGCCTTCTTCGATCGGAACAGCAACTTCCGCCGTCCGGTCGAGCGCTCCGGGACGGACGATTTTCTCGATGTGCTCAAGGATTTCGTCGACACCCGCTTTGAGGCGCCCAACCGCGCCTTCTGCCTGGAATACGGGCTGGCCGAGGATTACTTCCTGCCGAGGCGGATCGTGACGCGGGAGAAGGTCGAGGAGGCGATCGCGCAGGAAGCGCAGCGGCGGCGTGCCGACCCGGATATCGTGCTGCGCAGACAGGCGGCCGTGACCGCGCGACTCGCGAGCGCAATGTACGGCCGCTATCTCGAACGGGAGGCCGATGAGTAGCCTGCCAGGATCGCCATGACCCCGCTTCGCATTCTCGCCACGGGCTTCTCCGCCTTCCCGCGCGCGCCGGTCAATCCGACCGAAGTGCTGATGGGGCTGCTCGAAAAGGCCGCTCCCGACCTCGGGCCGGGTGTCGAGCTGCGCACGTTGGTGCTGCCTGTCGAATATGCGCGCGCGCCGCAGGCGCTCGGCGAGGTCGGGGCGGCGTTCGCGGCGGATGTGGCGGTGCATTTCGGGCTCGCCGACGCGGCGCGCGGCTTCCGTCTCGAATCCACGGCGCGCAACCGCTCGTCGACGCTCGCCGTCGATGCAGCGGGGCTGCTGCCGGCGCAGGCGCGCGTCTGCGAGGGACCGGCCACGTTGCGCTCGACGCTGCCGCTGCCCGACATTGCCGCGGCGCTCGAAGCCGATGGCCTGCCGGTGCAGCTCTCGTCCAATGCCGGCGCCTATCTGTGCAACCACGTCTTCTACCTGTCGCGCTCCGGCACGATCTCGCGGTTCGGGCCGAAGATATCGGGCTTCGTCCACGTGCCGTTCCTCGCCGACCAGCTTCCGGCGATCGATCCCGCCCGCGCCAAACGCCTGTTCACGCTGAGCCGCGACGAGCTGCTCAAGGGCGCCTTCGTCATCCTGCGCGTCTGCGCCGAGTATGCGCGCCGCGCCGGCGAGGATGCCAGCTAAGCCTTCAGCCGGAGTCATGCTTAGCGGATCGTTAAGCGTTGCCCTCGTATGGTTAATCGAGGGGCGTGCAAAGGGGACGGAATTTTGACCTTGGGCGAGGCGTCGAGCGACATGCCCGGCGAGTCCGCGAAGGCCGGCGACGAAACCATGCGCCTGCCCGGCGTTGCGGTCGACCGTCGGACGAGCGAACTGCTGGAAGACCTGCAGCGCACCGTCGACGCCATGCGCATGGGTGTCGTGGTGCTCGACGCCGATCTGCGCGCGGAGATCATCAACCGCGCCTTCTACGACATCTGGAAAGTAACGCCGCGTGACGTTTCGGTCGGCAGTCCGTTCCGGGCGCTGATGGACATCAACCGGCACAACGGCGTCTACGACGTCTCCGACGACAAGTGGGAAGACTACGTCGCCTCCCGGTCGCGCGAAATCTCCGCCGGAAGTATCGCGCCGCGGGAGTTTCGTCGGGCGGATGGCTGCACCATGGTCTACGAGGTCACGGAGCTGTCCGGCGGCAAGCGCCTGGTGACCTATTTCGACATCTCCGACCTGAAGCAGCGCGAGGCGGAGCTGGCGGAGGCGCTCGAGCGGGCCGGGCTGGCCGACGCAGTGATCGACGGCATCAACAATCCGGTGTTCGTCAAGGACAGCCAGCTTCGCTTCGTCTACGTCAACGAGGCGTTCGCGAGCATGTTCGGCGTGAAGCCGGCGCAGATGGCGGGCAGGCCCGGCGGCGATTTCGTCGCGCCGGACGATGCCGTGCGGTTCGAACTCACGGAGCGCCGGGTGCTGGAGACCGGCGAAGCCTACGAGGTCGAGGAAGACTTCGAGGTCGACGGCGTCGGCAAGTCGCGCATCGTGCGCAAGACCCGCATCCGCACCGACAGCGGCAAAGACTATGTCGCCGGCTTCATCTTCGACATTTCCGAAATCAGGGAGCGTGAGGTCGCCCTGCGCGACTTCACGCGCCAGATCGACCTCTTCCGGCATGTGCTCGACGAGTTGCCGGTCGCGGCCTACGTCAAGGACGACGACCTCTCGATCCGCTTCGTCAACAAGGCCTGGTGCGCGCTGACCGGCATCGGCAAGGACGAGGCCGCCGGCCGCAGCGACCTCGACCTGTTCGGCGTCCAGGGCGAGGACTTCGCGCACCGCGACCTCGCCGTGCTCTCGACGGGCATCGTCAACGAGACCGAGGAGACGCTGACCCACCGCGACGGATCGGTGAGGCAGCTGATCGCCCGCAAGAGCCGGCTGTCGCTCGACGACGGTATCGTCCACCTCATCGGTTCCAGCACAGACGTGACCGAGCTGAAGCAGCGCGAGATCGAGCTGGAGCAGGCGCAGCGGCGGGCCGTGCTCGCCGACCGCGCCAAGTCCGAGTTCCTGGCGAATATGAGCCACGAGATCCGCACGCCGATGAACGGCGTGCTGGGCATGGCGGAACTGCTGTCCAAGTCGAGCCTCGATGCCAAGCAGCGCACTTTCACCGACATCATCCTCAAGTCGGGCAATGCGCTCTTGAAGATCATCAACGACATCCTCGACTTCTCGAAGATCGACGCCGGCCAGCTCGTGCTCGATCCCGCCCCCTTCAACCTCGCCGAAGCGATCGAGGACGTCGCGACGCTGGTCTCGACCCGCGCCAAGGAGAAGGACCTGGAGCTGATCGTGCGCGTGCAGCCGGACCTGCCGGCGCTGTTCGTCGGCGATGTCGGCCGCATCCGGCAGATCATCACCAATCTCGTCGGCAACGCCGTCAAGTTCACCGATTCGGGCCATGTCCTGGTCGACGTCAATGGTGAGGTGGACGGTTCCGTGACCCGGATTACCATTGCCGTCACCGATACGGGCATCGGGATCCCGGCCGACAAGCTCAAGCTGGTCTTCGAGAAATTCAGCCAGGTGGACGGTTCCTCGACCCGCCGCCACGAGGGCACTGGGCTTGGCCTCGCGATCACATCGAGGCTGGTCGAGATGATGAACGGCAGCGTCGAGGTAAAGAGCGTCGAGGGCAAGGGGTCGACCTTCACGGTCAGCCTGGAGCTTCCGGTGGCGGCCGACCAGAAGCCGCGGCGCGTGGCGCCGCTCGACGTAACGGGCGCCCGCATCCTGGTGGTCGACGACAACCCGGTCAACCGGGCGATCCTGATGGAGCAGATGCAGTCCTGGGCGTTCGACGCCTGCGCCGCGCAGAGCGGGGCGGAAGGCCTGCTGGTGCTCGAAACCGCCTCGCGGCTCGGGCTCAAGGTCGACTGCGCGATCCTCGACTACCAGATGCCGGGAATGACGGGAGCCGACGTGGCGAGAGCGGTGCGCGCCAATCCCGCGCTTGCGGATACGCCGCTGATCCTGCTCACCTCGGTCGACCAGTCGCTTTCGAACAAGAGCTACCGCGACCTCGACATCGATGCCCACCTGATCAAGCCGGCCCGCTCGTCGGTGCTGCTCGATGCGCTGGTGACGACGATCCAGCGCCATCGCGCGCCGCCGGTCATCGCAACGGCGCCGGTCGAAAGGCCAGCGAGGCCGGAGCCGCAGGTTGCAAAGCCGGCCCCCGTCCGCGCGGAAGGCCGGCACCGGGTCGACATCCTCGTCGCCGAGGACAACGAGGTGAACCAGCTGGTGTTCACGCAAATCCTCGGCGAGACCGGCCATACGTTCGAGATCGTCGACAACGGCCGGCGCGCGCTGGAGGCGTTCGAGGCGCTGCAGCCGCGGATGATCCTGATGGACATCTCGATGCCGATGATGAACGGGCTCGAGGCCACGGCCGCGATCCGCGAGCGCGAGGCGGCCGTCGGCGGACACGTCCCGATCGTCGGCGTCACGGCGCATGCGCTCAAGGGCGACCGCGAACGCTGCCTCGAAGCGGGCATGGACGACTATCTTTCCAAGCCGATCAGCCCGAACGCGCTGCTGGCCAAGGTCGAGCTCTGGATGGATGACAGGGCCTCGCGCACCGTCGCCGGCTGATGCAGCCTTTCGCCTCGGGCGCGACGGGCCGGGAAGGGAATTATTCCGGACATAAAACTGTCATCCAACTGTAACACAGCGCCGTTAATGCCACCCGTGTCGCCTTCGAGGCGTCTCACAGAATTCCATCCGAATTCCGAACGGGAGTAGGCAAAATGAAGAAATTTCTCCTAGCGGCTTCGGCGGCATCGCTCGCCCTCGCCGCTTCCATGGGTGTCGCCGCGGCGCGCGACCAGATCCAGATCGTCGGCTCGTCGACCGTGTTTCCGTTCACCACCGCGGTGGCCGAGAAGCTCGGCCAGGGCGGCCAGTTCAAGACCCCGGTCGTCGAATCGACCGGCACGGGCGGCGGCATGAAGCTGTTCTGCGCCGGCGTCGGCGAGAACACTCCCGACTTCACCAACGCCTCGCGCGCCATGAAGTTGAAGGAACTCGAGACCTGCAAGGCCGCCGGCGTCACGCCGGTCGAGATCAAGGTCGGCTTCGACGGCATCGTGCTCGCCAACTCCAAGGCCGGCACAATGGTTGACCTGACCAAGGAGCAGATTTTCAAGGCGCTCGCCAAGAACGTCGCGGTGGACGGCAAGGTCGTCGCGAACCCCTATGTGAACTGGTCCGACATCGACGCTTCGCTGCCGGCGCAGAAGATCGAGGTTCTCGGCCCGCCGCCGACATCGGGTACCCGTGACGCCTTCGTCGAGCTCGTCATGGACGCTGCCTGCCAGGAAGAGGTCAAGGCTGCGAATGAAAAGGGCTGCGGCGAGATCCGCGAAGATGGCGCCTTTATCGAGGCTGGCGAGAACGACAACCTGATCGTCCAGAAGCTCGAAGCCAACACCAAGGCGTTCGGCATCTTCGGCTTCTCCTTCCTCGACCAGAATGCCGACAAGCTGCAGGGTCACAAGGTGGACGGCGTCGAGCCGACCTTCGAGAACATCGCCTCCGGCGACTACGGCGTGTCGCGCTCGCTCTTCATCTACGCGAAGAAGGAGCATGTCGGCGTGATCCCCGGCATGGCCGAGTTCATCGCGGAATACACCAATGACGCAGCCTGGGGCCCGGAAGGCTACCTCGCCGACAAGGGTCTGATCCCGCTTCCGGATGCGGACCGCGCCAAGGTTGCCGAAGAGGCGAAGGCGCTGAAGCCGTTCGGCTCCTGATAGGATAATATCCGGCCCGGGCGCGCAATCGCCCGGGCCGTTTCCCTGCCGGATGGCCCGGCCGCGACGCCGAGCGTCGCCTAGCGCCATAGTTTCTCGGGGCACGGATTCATGGTCTTCTATATTCTGGTTCTGCTCGCCGCAGTTGGTGTCGCGGGCTACTTCGCCGGCCGCTCCAAGGCGGTCTCGGTCGTCGGCGGCGAAGTGCACAGGCTGCATTCCCTGCCGTCCCAGCATGGAAGCTATGTCGCCCTGTTTGCGGTACTGCCGGCGCTCCTTGCCCTGATCGCCTGGGGGCTGACGTCGCCCGGCATCGAGACCTCGATCATCAAGTCGCGCTTTGCCGGGGAACTCGCCGGGCAAGGCGTGCCGCAGATCGAAGCGTTTATTCGCGACGCGAAGGCGATCGCGTTCGGTGGTCTGGTCGGGTTCACGGATTCGACCAAGGAGGCTGCCGCTGCGGTGTATCGGTCGCTTCACACCACCAGCCTCACGATCATCGGGATCGTCTGCGCCCTGCTTGCCGTCGGTGGCTTTTTCTATTCCTACCGGAACATCTCCGCCCCATTCCGGGCGCGACACGTGGTCGAGCGGGTCGTGCGGGTGTTTCTCATCGCCTGCTCGGTCGTCGCGGTGTTGACGACGATCGGCATCGTGCTCTCGCTCATCTTCGAGTCGCTGCTGTTCTTCGGCGAGATTCCATTCTTCAAATTCCTGTTCGGGCTGCATTGGTCGCCCCAGAGCGCCTTCACGGGTGCCGGAACGGCGGCCGGCGAGGTCAACCAGGACATTTTCGGTGCCGTTCCGCTGTTCGTTGGGACGCTGCTGATCACCTTCATCGCGATGCTAGTGGCCGCCCCCGTCGGTCTGATGTCGGCGATCTATCTGTCCGACTATGCGAGCAAGAGCATTCGCGCCGTCGCAAAGCCCGTCCTCGAAATCCTGGCGGGCATTCCGACGGTGGTCTACGGCTTCTTTGCGGCGCTGACGGTCGCTCCGTTCTTCCGCGATCTCGGCCAATCGGTCGGCCTCAGCGTCGCCTCGGAATCGGCGCTCGCGGCCGGTGTGGTGATGGGGATTATGATCATTCCCTTCGTGTCGTCGCTTTCGGACGACGTCATCAACGCCGTGCCGCAATCGCTGCGCGACGGATCGGCGGGGCTGGGCGCGACAAAGTCCGAGACCATCCGCAAGGTGGTCCTTCCGGCAGCGCTTCCGGGCATCGTCTCGGCGATGCTGCTCGCCGTCAGCCGGGCGATCGGCGAGACGATGATCGTCGTCATGGCGGCTGGTCTTGCCGCCAATCTGACCGTCAATCCGCTGGAGGCGGTGACCACGATCACGGTCCAGATCGCAACCCTTCTGGTCGGCGACCAGGAATTCGACAGTGCCAAGACCCGCGCGGCGTTTGCGCTCGGACTCGTGCTGTTCTGCGCGACCCTTGCTCTCAACGTCATCGCTCTTCGCGTGGTCAAGAAGTATCGGGAACAGTATGACTGATATCGTCGCCACTCCGCTTTCGCCGCGCGGCACACCGGGCATCCACACGGATGACGCCGCCAAGGCTCGACTGAAATCACGCTACGGTGCGGAATTGCGCTTCAAATGGCTGGGTGCGGGCGCCGTGGCCTTGGCAGCATTCTTCCTGCTGCTTCTCCTCTCGACGATCGTGACGCAGGGCCTCCCGGCGTTTCGCATGAACTATCTTACACTGCCAGTCGATCTCTCGGCGGTGCCGACCGATCCCGCGGCGCGTACGGGATTTGACTATGCCGGTCCCGTCAATGAAGCGCTCGGTGCGAAGTTTCCGGATGTAACCGGCCGCCAGGAGCGCCGTCTTCTGCGCGGCATCGTCTCCACCGGAGCGGGGGTCATTCTTCGCCAGCAGGTCGAGAACGACACTTCGCTTGTCGGCAAGACGGTCGACGTCCAGGTGCCGCTCGACGATTTCGCGGATCTCTATCTAAAGGGGCTTCTCGCTGAGAGCGCCGCTCCGCAACAACTGCCCGGCGTGACTGTGTCCGGCACGAGCGGTGACGTCGCAGTGACCTTCGTCGACGACACGATCTCGCGTCTTGCCCGCGGGGCGGGCGCCCTCGAAGCCGAAGGCGGTATCCTGCGTCTGACCAGCGGTGCCGCGTCGCTCTTGCTGGACGCCGGCGGCGGAACGGTCAAGCTGACAGAAGTCGGCCCGGGCAACACCGCCAAGGGCATCGTCTACGAAGCACTCGACGCTGCCGTGTCTACGGCATCGCCCGCTGTGTTGCGCACCATCACGACGCCGGAGGCCAGCCGCAAGATCACTGACAGGGAAATCGTCTGGCTCGACCGTCTGAAGGCCGACGGGGCGGTCACGAACACCTGGAACACGATCTTCTTCACGTCGGGCGCCAGCCGCGAGGCGGAACTAGCCGGCGTGTGGGGCGCGGTCGTCGGCTCGTTCCTGACCTTGATCGTCACGATCGCGGTGGCGTTTCCGATCGGTGTGGCGGCGGCCATCTATCTCGAGGAATTCGCTCCGAAGAACCGGCTCACGAGCCTGATCGAGGTCAACATCAACAATCTCGCGGCGGTGCCGTCCATCGTCTTCGGCCTGCTTGGCCTCGCGGTGTTCCTCAATTTCTTCGGCATGCCGCGATCCGCTCCCGTCGTCGGCGGTCTCGTCCTTGCCCTGATGACCTTGCCGATCATCATCATCGCGGGACGCGCGTCGCTGCGGGCGGTTCCGCCGTCGATCCGGGAAGCGGCGCTGGGAATCGGCGCGTCCAAGGTCCAGATGGTCTTCCATCACGTCCTGCCGCTGGCGATGCCCGGTATCATGACCGGCACGATCCTCGGCATGGCGCATGCACTCGGCGAGACGGCGCCGCTGCTGATGATCGGCATGGTCGCCTTCATCGTCGATATCCCAGGCGGCTTCACCGAGCCGGCCACCATCCTTCCGGTCCAGATTTTCATGTGGGCCGATTTCCCCGAGCCCGCGTTCCAGCAGAAGACGTCGGCGGCGATCATGGTTCTTCTCGGGTTCCTGATCCTCATGAACGCGATCGCCGTCGTCCTCCGCAAGCGCTTCGAACGTCGCTGGTGATGGAGTACAAGGACATGAACATGCTCAATGAAGCCGCGATCGAACAGAAGCTGAATCCGATGACGCAACAACCTGTCATAAAGATGCGTGGCAAACAGGTCACCGTGCACTATGGCGAGAAGCAGGCGCTGTTCGGCGTCGATCTCGACGTTCGCGAGAAGCAGGTGACAGCGCTGATCGGCCCTTCGGGCTGCGGCAAGTCGACTTTCCTGCGCTGCCTCAACCGCATGAACGATACCATCCCGATATGCCGCGTTGGCGGCGATATCACGCTGGACGGCGAGGACATCTACGATCCCAAGATCGACGTCGTCGAACTGCGCGCCCGCGTCGGCATGGTGTTCCAGAAGCCGAACCCGTTCCCGAAGTCGATCTACGAGAACGTCGCCTATGGCCCGCGCATCCACGGGCTGACGAAGTCCAAGGCCGAGCTGGACGCGGTGGTGGAATCGAGCCTGAAGAAGGCCGCGCTGTGGAACGAAGTGAAGGACCGCCTGCAGGAGCCCGGTACGGGGCTTTCCGGAGGTCAGCAGCAGCGCCTGTGCATCGCGCGCGCCATCGCGGTGTCGCCGGAGGTGATCCTGATGGACGAGCCCTGCTCGGCGCTCGATCCGATCGCCACCGCCAAGGTCGAGGAGCTGATCGACGAGTTGAGGCAGAACTACACGATCGTGATCGTGACCCACTCCATGCAGCAGGCGGCGCGCGTGTCGCAGCGCACGGCGATGTTCCACCTCGGCTATCTGGTGGAGGAAGGGGCGACGGACAAGATGTTCACCAGCCCCGACGACAAGCGCACGCAGGACTACATCACCGGACGTTTCGGCTGACCGATCGAGCCACGAGGACAGAACAATGGGCGAGCATACCGTCACCTCCTTCGACGAGGAACTCGAGCACATCGACCGGCTGATCCGCGACATGGGGGATCTGGCCGGATCGATGCTGGCTGGATCGACGCGGGCACTTCTGACGTCCGACAATGCGCTGGCGCAGCGCGTCGTCTCGGACGATGCGATCATGGACGCGAAGCAGCGCGAGCTGGATGACGCCTCAGTCACGCTGATCGCCAAGCGCCAGCCGATGGCGCAGGACCTGCGCGCCGTCGTCGGCGCCATCCGCATGGCGGCCGACCTGGAGCGCGTCGGCGACCTGGCCAAGAACATCGCCAAGCGCGTCGGCGCGGTCGGGCAGACCTCGACCCCGCGCAACCTGTCGCATTCGATCGACACGATGGCTACGCTGGTTCTCGAACAGGTCAACAAGGTGATCGGCCATTACGTGGCGCGCGACGCCGAGGCGCTGAAGACGCTGCGCGCCGACGACGAGAAGATCGACATCCAGTATACGGCCGTCTTCCGCGAACTCCTCACCTACATGATGGAAGACCCGCGCAACATCACGGCCTGCACGCATCTCCTGTTCTGCGCCAAGAACCTCGAGCGCATCGGCGACCACGTGACCAATATCGCGGAGAACGCGTATTACGTCATGACCGGGACGCTGCTTCCCGCCAACCGTCCCAAGGTGGACGAGACGGCGGCGATGTCCGCCGCCTGATGGACCGCGACGAACGATGATTGCCCCGAAGATCATGGTCGTGGAGGACGAGGAGCCGCTCGGCGTCCTGCTGCGCTACAACCTCGAGGCGGAAGGCTACCAGGTCGAGATCGTCACCCGTGGCGACGAGGCGGAGCTCAGGCTGCAGGAAAGCGTGCCCGACCTCCTGGTGCTCGACTGGATGGTGCCCGCCGTCTCCGGCATCGAGCTCTGCCGGCGGCTGAGGATGCGCTCCGAGACCGAGCGCCTGCCGATCATCATGCTGACCGCGCGCGGCGAGGAGAGCGACCGCGTGCGCGGGCTGTCGACCGGCGCCGACGACTATCTGGTCAAGCCGTTCTCGACGCCGGAGTTCATGGCGCGGGTGAGGGCGCTCCTGCGCCGGGCGAAGCCCGAAGTGCTGTCCAGCGTGCTCAAGGTCGGCGACATCGTGCTCGACCGCGAATCGCACCGCGTCTACCGCAAGAAGAACGAGATCCGCCTCGGGCCGACGGAGTTCCGGCTGCTCGAGTTCCTGATGCAGCATCCCGGCCGCGTCTATACGCGCGGCCAGTTGCTGGACAATGTCTGGGGCGACACCAACTACATCGACGAGCGCACCGTCGATGTGCATGTCGGCCGCCTGCGCAAGGCGGTCAACAACGGCCGCCAGACCGACGTCATCCGCACCATCCGCGGCTCGGGCTACGCCATCCGCGAGGATTAGGCGAATCCGCCGATCGCTCCGGCTGCTTGCCGCGACGGGCGTCCGCGTGCTTCTCTTGCCTGACGGAGGCCGGGGAGGGCTGCGCATGCGCATCGTGCGGACATTGTGGGTCGTTGTGGCGGTTCTGATCTGCGGAGCGACCGTTGCCGCCGCGCAGCAGCCCGCGTCCGAGCCGGCGCGCTCTCGCCACGCGCTGCTCGTCTGGCATCGGCTCGTGCTGGAGCTCGTCCGCCATACGGCGACCTATTCGCCGCCTGTCGCAAGCCGCGCCTTCGCCTATCTCGGCGTGACCGCCTTCGAGGCGCTCGCGACCGGATCGGACGGTCTGCATTCGCTTGCCGGCCAGCTGAACGAGCTGACGCCCGTCCCGCCGCGCGAGGCGGGGCAGTCCTATGACGGCGCCGTGGTCGTGCAGGCGGCGATGGCGCATGCGGCCGCGGCGCTGTTCGAGAACACCGGCCCGACGGGCCAGCGCGCCATGGCCGCGATGGAGAAGAGAGCCGCGGCCGACGCCGCGCGCAGCGTGCCGGAGGATGTGGTGCGCCGCAGCGAGGAGTATGGCCGGGCGGTTGCGCGGCACATCCTCGCCTGGGCGGCGACCGACGGCGGCGCGGCGATCGAGAACATGGGCTTTCCGCTGGACTACACGCTGACCGAGGGGCCGGCGCACTGGGTGCCGACCAGTCTCGTCCAGCAGCAGCAGTTCCCGCTCCTGCCCGACTGGGGCAGGACGCGCACCTTCGCCATGCCCAACGGCGCATCCTGCGGGCTGCCGCCGCCTCCGGCCTACAGCGAGGCGCCCGACTCGCAATTCTACATCGAGGCCATCGAGGTGCGGGACGCGGTCAACGGCCTCACCGACGAGCAGCGGGCGATCGCGCGCTTCTGGTCCGACGATCCGATGCTGTCGCCCACGCCGCCGGGCCACTGGATTTCCATCGCCATCGACATCCTGGAAAAGGAGGATGCCGATCTCGTCACCAGCGCCGAGACGCTGGTGCGGCTGGGCGTCACGCTGGCCGACGCCTTCATCGGCTGCTGGGATGCGAAATACCGCTACGACCTCGTCCGCCCGCTCACCTATATCCGCCGCCTCATCGACCCGAAGTGGGAGGCGATCCTCAATACGCCGCCCTTTCCCGAATATCCGAGCGGACATTCGACGCAATCCGGGGCGGCCGCGACGGTGCTGACCGATATGTTCGGGCCGGCCTATGCCTTCGAGGACGGCACGCATTCCGACGACGGGCTTCCCGCGCGCCGTTTTGCGAGCTTCTGGGCGGCGGCGGAAGAGGCGGGCATTTCGCGGCTCTATGGCGGGATCCACTTCCGCTCGGCGATCGAGCGCGGGCTCGACCAGGGGCGCTGTATCGGCGCCTATGCCAACGCGCTCAGGACGAGGAACTGACGCCATGCGCCTGATCCCCGCCCTTCTGGCCACGCTGTTCTCCATCGGCTCTCCCGCGGCGATGGCGTTCGAAAGCGCCGTGCCGACATTCGCCGACGAGACGGCTTCGGCCGGGATCGACCACGTCTTCACCGGCGAATGGGAGTTCATGGTCGGCGGCGGCGCGGCCGTGTTCGACTGCGACGGCGACCGGATGCCGGACATGCTGCTCGCGGGCGGAACCGCGCCGGCGACGTTCTATCGCAACACGGGTGAGGTCGGCGGCCCCCTCTCTTTCGCCGCGCAGGAGAGCGGCCTGGAACTCGACATGGTGTCGGGCGCCTATCCGCTCGATATCGACGGCGACGGCACTACGGACCTCGTCCTGCTGCGGGTCGGCGAGAACGTGGTGATGAGGGGGCTGGGAGCCTGCCGCTTCGAGCGCGCCAACGAGGCCCTCGCCTTCGACGGCGGCGACGCCTGGTCGACGGCTCTTGCCGCGACATGGGAGAAAGGCGCGCGGTTCCCCACCATCGCCATCGGCAACTATATCGACCGGACGCAGGATGCGTTTCCGTGGGGCTCCTGCACCGACAACTGGCTGCACCGCCCGGCGGGCGAGGAGCGCCGGTTCGCTTCGCCCCTGCCGCTCAAGCCCAGCTACTGCGCCCTGTCCATGCTGTTCACCGACTGGAACCGGTCGGGCACGCCGTCGCTGCGCGTTTCCAACGACCGTGAATATTACAAGGGCGGGCAGGAGCAGATGTGGCGGATCGATCCCGGCCAGCCGCCCGCCCTCTATGGTCCGGCCGACGGCTGGAAGCCGCTCAAGATCTGGGGCATGGGCATCGCCAGCACCGACCTCGACGGCGACGGATACCCCGAATATTTCCTCACCTCGATGGCGGACAACAAGCTCCAGACGCTCGCCCCCAGGCCGGACGGCGGCGCACCGAAGGCGAGCTTCGCCGACATTGCCCTCGCGAAGGGCATCACGGCGCACCGGCCCTATACGGGCGGCGAGGTGAAGCCGTCGACCGCATGGCACGCCCAGTTCGAGGACGTGAACAATGACGGTTTTGCCGATCTCTTCGTCGCCAAGGGGAACGTCTCGGAGATGCCCGACTTCGCGATGAAGGACCCCGACAATCTTCTCCTCCAGAAGCCCGACGGCACTTTCGAGGAGGCGGGCGAGGCGGCGGGCATTGCAAGCTTCGATACGGGCAGGGGAGCGGCGCTTGCCGATTTCAACCTCGACGGCCAGGTCGATCTCGTCGTCGTCAACCGCAACGGCAAGGCGCGGCTGTGGCGCAATGGCGGCGTCGTAGGCAACTGGGCGGCGTTTGCGCTCGGCCAGCCGCCGCCCAATGTCGACGCGATCGGCGCCTGGGTGGAGGTGCGTTGCGGCGCGCGCATGCTTCGCCGCGAGATCACCGTCGGCGGCGGGCATGCCGGTGGGCAACTCGGCTGGATCCATTTCGGCCTTGGCGACGAGACGAAGGCCGAGGTGCGCGTGCTATGGCCGGACGGGAGCGAGGGCGAATGGCAGGCGGTGGAGGCGAACGGCTTCTACAATCTCATCCGCGGGCAGCCGCCGCGCAGGTGGCGTCCCGCCGGCTGATCAGGCGACGTTCCGGCCCGGGGCGGGCGCCTGCGCGGGCGAGAAGACTTCCTGGTCGATGAAGGTCAGCGCCCGCATGGCGCATCCTTCGCGGATCAGCGGCATCTCGTCCGGCTCGGTGTCGAAGGAGATCGCGCCCGAATGTACGCCGCCGGCGGTGCGCGCGATGGCGTCCAGCATCGGCTTCTCCATCAGGTCGAAGGCGTTGGCGCCGTGGCCGACGATCGCCACCGGCGCCGGATCGATCAGCGCGAACAGGCTGCCGAGGCCGAAGCCGATCGCCTCGCCGGCAGTGCGGAACGCCTCGCGCTCGGGGCCAGGCTGCCTGCGCGCGACCTCGGCCAGCGCGCGGATGTCGTCATCGGTCACGTCGCGCGCGACCGCCTCCGTCTCCGGCAGGCCCCTGGCGTTGCGCCAGATGGCGTAGTTGCCGGCATAGGCCTCGATGCAGCCGCGCCGACCGCAGCGGCACAGCGCGCCATCCGGGCGGTGGATCATGTGGCCGAACTCGCCGCCGGACGACTGCGTGCCGGTGAACAGCTCGCCGCGCAGAACCATGCCCATGCCGATGCCGTGCGACAGAAGCACGGCGATGAAATCGCGGGCGTAGCGTTCCGGATTGCGCCAGCGCAGGCCGACCGCGATCATGTTGCAGTCGTTCTCGACCGTGACCGGGATGCCGAATTCCTCTTCCAGGATGGAGGCGAAATCGATGTCGGCATGGGGCGTGATCGGAGACCACAACAGCTTGCGTTCGCCGGAATCGGTGATGCCCTGGATGGCGAACACGATGCGCAGGATCGGCCGCCGCCCTTGCGGCATTCGGCCGACGAGATCGCGCAGGATGCCGACCACTTCGTGGACGAGGGCCTCGCGCGACAGGTCGAGGGTCGGCAGCTTGCGCCTCTCCTCGGCCACCGTCTCCCCCGCATAGTCGATCAGCGCCGCAGACAGCTGGTTCATCGACAGGACCATGGTGACGATGGTCGCCGCCGCCGGGCTGAGCCGCACCGCCACCTGCGGCCGCCCGCGCCGCGCCGCGGTCGTGTCGCCCGAGCGGCTCTCGACGAGGATGCCCTCGGCGATCAGGTCGGCGGTGATGGCCGAAATGGTCGAGGGGCTGAGCGCCGTCGTCGCGGCGATCTCGGTGCGCGACGGCTGGCCGGCCCGGCGCACCGCCGCGATCACCATCGCGCGGTTACGGCGGCGCAAGTCGTCGTGACGGATGCCTACCGTCATGTTCGCCATCCTCCCCTGCGCCGTGTCCACCTCGTCGGGCGACCTCCTCTCGGCGCGCGAAGGGATATTGACAGAGCGGGGGGCATGAGTCATTAATTTTTTCGAGGCTCGAAAAAAAGAGCTTCGCAACTTGGCGCATTGCCAACGTCACGCGCCCGCGAGGCGCCCAGGGAGGACTTCATGAAGAAATTTGCAACCGCCATGCTGGCGGGCGTCGCCATGTCGATGTCGCTCGCCGCCGTCGCAGAGGCGAAGGACAAGATCATCGGCGTTTCGTGGTCCAATTTCCAGGAAGAGCGCTGGAAGACGGACGAAGCCGCGATGAAGGCCGCGATCGAGGCCGCCGGCGACAAATACATCTCGGCCGACGCCCAGTCGTCCGCCGCCAAGCAGCTCACCGATGTCGAAGCCCTGATCGCGCAGGGCGCGAACGCGCTCATCATCCTGTCGCAGGATGCGTCGGCCATCGGGCCGGCTGTCGAGAAGGCTCTGGCGGAAGGCATTCCGGTCGTGGGCTATGATCGTCTGATCGAGAACAAGGATGTCTTCTACCTGACTTTCGACAACAAGGAAGTGGGCCGCCTGCAGGCCCGTGAAGTGTTCAAGGTCAAGCCCGAGGGCAACTATGCCTTCATCAAGGGCTCGTCGGCCGATCCGAACGCCGATTTCCTGTTCTCCGGCCAGATGGAAGTGCTGAAGGAAGCGATCGATTCCGGCAAGGTGAAGAACGTCGGCGAGGCCTATACGGACGGCTGGCTGCCGGCGAACGCGCAGAAGAACATGGAGCAGATCCTGACGACCAACGACAACAAGGTCGACGCGGTCGTGGCCTCCAATGACGGCACGGCCGGCGGCGCGATCGCGGCGCTCGCCGCGCAGGGCCTCGCGGGCTCCGTGCCGGTTTCCGGCCAGGACGGCGACCACGCCGCGCTGAACCGCGTCGCGCTCGGCACGCAGACCGTGTCGGTGTGGAAGGACGCGCGCGAGCTCGGCAAGAACGCGGCCGAGATCGCCTCGCAGCTCGCCGACGGCAAGAAGATGGAAGAGATCCCGAACGTCGTGAAGTTCACGACGCCGGGCGGCAACGAGACCAACTCGGTCTTCCTGACCCCGATCGCGATCACCAAGGACAACCTCAACGTCGTCATCGACGCCGGCTGGGTGACCAAGGACGTGGTCTGCCAGGGCGTGGCGGCGGGTTCCGTCGCGGCCTGCAACTGATCGCGGCGCGAAGCCAACTCATCGGAACGCCGCGGTTTGACGAAAACCGCGGCGTTTCACTAAGGTAGATACGCCGAAAAGCAGCTTCAGACTGCGGCACGGGAGGACTGTCATGACCGACGCTACCTCGAATGCGGCTCCGGACCGGGCTCGCGCCGCGGAACTCAACGCGGTGGAGCGCTTCCTCAAGGCCACGGAGCTCGACACCCGCATGCTCGGGATGGTCGGGGCGCTGGTCGTCATCTGGCTCGGCCTGCATTTCCTCTCCGGCGGCCTGTTCCTCACGCCGCGCAACCTGTGGAACCTGTCAGTGCAGTCGGCGTCCGTCGCCGTGATGTCGACGGGCATGGTGCTGGTCATCGTCACGCGCAACATCGACCTGTCCGTGGGCTCGATCCTCGGCTTCGTCGGCATGGTGATGGGCGTGCTGCAGGCGGAGGTCCTCGTGCGCAGCTTCGGCTTCTCGCTCGGCGACCCCTCGATCTGGATCATCGCGCTGGTTGTCGGCCTCGTGGTCGGCGCGGCGATCGGGGCGTTCCAGGGCTACATCATCGCCTATCTCGGCGTTCCGGCCTTCATCGTCACGCTCGGCGGCCTGCTCGTCTGGCGCGGAGCGGCGTGGTGGGTGACAAGCGGCCGCACCGTGGCGCCGATGGACGCGACCTTCCGCCTGATGGGCGGCGGGCCGGACGGCTCGATCGGCGCGACCTGGAGCTGGGTCGTCGCCATCGTCGCCTGCATCGCCGTGGTGCTGATGCTCCTCAACGGCCGTTCGCAGCGCAAGCGCTTCAAGTTCCCGCTGCGGCCCGTCTGGGCGGAGGTCTTCCTCGGCATCGTCACCTGCGGTGCGATCCTCGGCGCGGTTTGGATCGCCAATTCCTATCCCTGGCCGATCGGCATCGTGCGCCGCTATTACGAGGCGCAGGGACTGCCGGTGCCGGAGGACGCCTTCATCGCGCACGGCATCGCCATTCCGGTGCTCATCGCCATCGGCGTCGGCATCGCGATGACCTTCCTCGCCACCCGTACCCGCTTCGGCCGCTATGTGTTCGCGATCGGCGGTAATCCGGAGGCGGCCGAGCTCGCCGGCATCAATACCCGCTGGGTGACGCTGAAGATCTTCATGCTGATGGGGGCGCTGGTGGCGATCGCGTCGGCGATCTCAACCGCGCGCCTCAACGCTGCGACCAATGCGCAGGGCACGCTCGACGAGCTGCTGACCATCGCCGCGGCCGTCATCGGCGGCACCTCGCTCGCCGGCGGCGCGGGCACCATCGCGGGCGCCATGCTCGGCGCGCTTTTGATGCAGTCGCTGCAGTCGGGCATGGTGCTGCTCGGCATCGATACGCCGCTGCAGAACATCGTCGTCGGCGCGGTGCTCGTGCTCGCCGTCTGGCTCGACACCCTCTATCGCAAGCGGATCTAGGAGAACGACGATGGCCGAGACCCGTACCCCTCTCGTCGACCTGCGCAATATATCGATCGCCTTCGGCGGCATACGCGCCGTGGACGACGCGTCCTGCGACCTCTATCCGGGCGAGGTCATGGCGCTGCTCGGCCACAACGGGGCCGGCAAGTCGACGCTGATCAAGATCCTGTCGGGGGCCTACAAGCGCGACGCCGGGCAGATCTTCGTCAATGGCGAGGAAGCGACGATCAACAACCCGCGCGACGCCAAGAAATACGGCATCGAGACGATCTACCAGACGCTGGCGCTCGCCGACAATGTCGACGCGGCCGCCAATCTCTTCCTCGGCCGCGAGCTGATGACGAGATACGGAACGCTCGACGACGTCGCGATGGAAGCCGAGGCGCGCAAGGTGATGGGCCGGCTCAACCCGCGCTTCCAGCGCTTCAAGGAACCGGTGATCAAGCTTTCCGGAGGGCAGCGCCAGTCTGTCGCGATCGCCCGCGCCATCCTGTTCAACGCCCGCATCCTGATCATGGACGAGCCGACGGCGGCGCTCGGCCCGCAGGAGACCGCGCAGGTCGGCGAGCTGGTCAAGCAGCTCAAGGCGGACGGCATCGGCATCTTCCTGATCAGCCACGACATCCACGACGTGTTCGACCTCGCGGATCGCGTCTGCGTGATGAAGAACGGCCAGGTCGTCGGCACGGCGCGCACGCAGGACGTGACCAAGGACGAGGTGCTCGGCATGATCATCCTCGGCAAGTGCCCGCCCGGCGCCATTCCTGGACCGGGGGCGATGCAGGAGCCGGCGCACGCCGCCTGACCCGGCCTGGGCTAACGTTGGGTCCGATCTGGGCGGCGGACCACTGATTGCATTACGTGATTCATCCGATAAGAGTCGTCCGCGATTTGCGGGATTCTGGTGGAGCGCGTGAAACGGTTATTCCCCGTGGTCGTGTTCGTGTCGGTCGCGACTGCAAGCCTCGCCATGGCAGGCTACGCCTATGTCGCGGCGACCGATGCGGCGCGCATCAAGTTCGAGAGCACGGCCGACGACGCCGTCAACCGCATCGAGACGCGGCTGGAGCTGCATCTTTCCATGCTGCGGGCGACGCTTGCGCTGTTCAAGACCGGCAACGGCATGGTCAGTCGCGACGCGCTGCGTTCCTTCGTCGCCGCCCTCGACATCAAGGACCGCTATGCCGGCATTCGCGGCCTCGGCTATGCGCGGCTGCTGCGCAAGGGTGGCGAGAAGGCGGCGGAGGACGATCTGGCGCGCAACTACGGCGGCGAGATCAGGGTCTGGCCGCCCGAGGGCGGCTCGCAGCGCACGCCGATCACCCTTCTCGAACCGCTCGACGAGAGCAATCGGGGCGCGTTGGGCTACGACATGATGAGCGAGCCGACCCGCCGCGCCGCGATGATGCGCGCGATGGAGATGGGGGAGCCGCGCGCCACCGGCCTGGTGCCGCTGGTGCGGGACGCTGGCTCCACGTCGCAGCCGGGATTCCTGATCTATCTGCCGCTGGTGCTCGGTGCCTCCGACGATGCCCCCGTCGCCCAGCGCATGGCGGCGACGGCCGGCTTCGTCTATGCGCCGTTCCGGGCGGCCGACCTGTTCGGCGCGGCCCTGTCGAGAGCGCCGCTCCTGCCGCTGGCGATCGAGGTCTATGACGGCGAGCCGAAGCCCGAGACGCTGATCTTCCGCTCGCAGACGCCGCCCGACCGGTCGATGGGCAGGTTCGGGACCAGCCGGCAGGTGCAGGTGGCCGGCCGCACCTGGCTGCTCCGCTTCGAGCCCACCTCGAACTTCGCCTGGCCGGCCTCGCGCATGGCAGCCATCGCGCTCGGCCTCTTCGGCCTGGCCCTGGCGACCGCGCTCGCCTACGTCGTGCGCTCCGGCGAAAAGGCCTACGAGGCGGTGCGCGCCCTCAACGAAGCGGGCGAGAAGGCGCTGCAGGAGAAGGATCTGCTGCTGCAGGAGATGAAGCACCGGATCAAGAACTCGCTCGCCCGCGTGCTGGCGATCGCCCGCCAGACGGCGTCGGGCGCCAAGACGGTCGAGGATTTCTCCGCCTCGTTCAGCGCGCGGCTGCAGGCGATGTCGGCCTCGCAGGACATGCTGACCCGCTCGCGCTGGCAGAAGGCGGACCTGCGCGAACTGCTGCTCACCGAGGTGGAGCAAGTGCTGGGCAACGGCATGGATGCCGACCGGCTGACCGGGCCGCAGGTCGAGATCGACGAGGCGACCACGCAGGCGCTCGGCCTGACCTTCCACGAGCTGGCGACCAATGCGCTAAAATACGGCGCGGCCGGCACGGGCAAGGGCACGGTCGCGGTGACGTGGAGCCTGACAAAGGGCGGATTGCGCCTGTTCTGGCGCGAGCGCGGCGGCGGCAAGGTGGAGCCGCCCGAACGCAAGGGCTTCGGCACGCGGCTGATCGACGCCAACATCGTGCGCGAACTCGGCGGCTCGGTCGAGCGAAGCTATCCCGAGGACGGGATCGACATCGAGATCTTCATTCCGCTCAAACGCTGAGGCGGCCGCACGTGAGGAAGGGGCCGCGCTGTCGCGGCCCCTTCGCTTCTGCGTCGCAGATCAGTAGTAGCCGGCGGGGCAGGCGGCGATGTAGATGCGGCCGCGACGGTCGCGGTAGCGGCACTCACCGCGACGCGTGGCCTGACCCAGCAGAACACCTGTCGCGCCACCGACCACGGCGCCCACAAGCGCCCCTTCTACACGACCCGTGGCGATGCCGCCAACGGCCGCGCCGACAACGGCTCCGCCAGCAGCATCCTGCTCAGCCGTGGTGCAGCCGGCGATCGCCCCTGCCGCCACCAGGGCGATGATGATCTTCTTCATTGCGCTCTCTCCTTCAGAAACGACCCGCCCGAATGTTTCCTACACGCGATGCGAGCAAAAATCCGGCGGACTGCCGGAATATCTAGACCGGGAGGAGTATGCATTGAACGTAACAGTTCGGTTTCGCCTCGTCCCGATCCAATCTTGGTTGCTCATTCGTGAAGGGTCTTCCCCTTCACGGATGCCACGTTCATCGAGACGGCTTCGATCGAAGCGCGCAATGCGCCGTCGGGCGTCACATCCCAAACCAGTTCGGCGTCCTGCTCCTCGAGGGCCGGATCGACGAATACGCAGGCTCCCATTACCCGTGGCCGCAAATGATCGAGCCGCCCGAGGATCGCCGGCAGCTCCGTATCGCATTCCACCGACGTCTCGTAGACGGTGACCGGCGACGGCAGTTCCTCGCACTGCTTCATATCCTGCGAACACCCGACGATCAGCAACAGCGCAGCAATGTGTTCCATGGCCGAATCCTTTCGGCCCTGGAACGTTCTTCCGTTTTATTTGGTTCCATTTCTGGCGGAATTGCGAATAGTCCGGCCGGAAGGATCGTTTGCCTTCCCCGGACAAGCGGCGGTTATGCCAGGTAGGCAAGGGCAAGGATGGCGGCGACCGCCGCGGCGGCGGCGATGATCGCGATGCGGCGAACCGCATGGGGCGCGACGGAGGCCGGCGGACGTTCCTCGATGGCAAAGCTGCCCATCGCGAGCCGCGCGGCATCCTCCAGATGGATCCTTGTGTTCACGCCCTGCTCCTCTCCAACCGAATTCGCCAGCGTAAACGGCCTCCTCCCCAGCCGGTTCCCAATTCCCGCAGCGAACCGTCGCACATTCTGGTTGAAGCCCGATTAAGATGCCGGCTCACATTCTTCCTAGTCGAGGTGAAAACTGTCGGCGGGCAGGACCAGCCGATAGACGAGCCGGCCCGCGCCCGTCGACAGGCTGGCGGTGCTGTTGAGCGAGGACGGCACCACCCGTTCCAGCGCCACGGTGCCGAAGCGCTTTCGCTCCAGGCCGGCGTCGGGCCGGATGAGCGGCTCGCTCCAGAGAAGCTCCATCTCTCCGTCCGGCAGGAGGCGGACCTCGATCTTGACCTGGCCGTCGGGCGAGGACAGCGCGCCATAGCTCACCGAGTTGACGGCGAGCTCGTGCAGGGCCAGCCCGACGTGAAGCGCTGCGTTCGGGTTGAGATACGGGTTCTCGCCGGTGACGACCAGATTGCGCGACGGCTCGACGCAGTAGCGCGCGACCTGGCCGGCCACGAGCTGCGACAGGTCGGCCCCGCGCCAGTTGGACGAGGTCACGAGGTCCTGCGAGGACGAGAGCGACTGAAGCCGCCCGCGGAACCGGGTCAGGAACTGCTCGACCGTATCGGTGTAGCGGCCGGTCTGGGCTGCAATGCTCTGAATGATGGCGAGCAGGTTCTTCGAGCGATGGCTCACCTCCCGAAGCAGGGTGCGCAGCGTCTGCTCGCGCTGCCGCTGCTCGGTGATCTCCGTGGCGGTCGTCACCACGCCAACGACGGAGCCCTCGTTGTTCCGCAGCGGGTCCAGCCATATCTCGAACCAGCTCAGCCCTTCGGGACCCGAAACCGCGATCTCGGTATGGCGCCGCTCGGTTCCCGCGAGCACTTCCTTCTTGAGGCCGGTCAGCTCTTCGGCAACCGCGTCGGAGAAGATGTCGGCGTCCCTGCGCCCGGCAATCTTCCCAAGCCCCCACTTGGCGGGCGCATTTTCGCTCCAAAGATAGGCAAGCGAAGTGTCCTGCGCGAGGATCGCGACATTTGCGTTGGCAAGTGCACGGACGAGGCTGGCCTGGTCGGCCTGATCGGCATGGGCGCGCGAAGTCGGCGACATACGCTCGCTCTTCCCCGCTTCAGTCATTTGCTGCCGCCCTGCTGGTTACCTTCGGGACAAACTGCTGACGGTGCGCAAAGTTCCCTCGCTCTGAGGCGGGCAGGCCGGTTCGACAGGACGACGCAAAAGCCGCCGGACCGCGATCCCGAAAGACCGCGGTCCGGCTTCGGCTCCGGGAAGCCGCTGAGGGGGATTTGTTGGCTCCCCGGAACGGGTAGCCTTGCGGTCGCCCCGCCCTAACTCGCCCGGCGCACCAGGCCGGCGATGAGCGAGATCGCAAGGAATGCAAGGAAGACAAAGAACAGAATCTGCGCGATACCGGCAGATGCCCCCGCGATCCCCCCAAAGCCCAACGCACCGGCGATGATGGCGACGACGAGGAAAACGACGGTCCAGTACAGCATTCTACTCTCCTGAAATCTGCGGGCCGATGGCTCCGCAGGAGCGCATCTCCCGTGTTCTGGCAAAATTGTGGCCGAACGGTCCTGCCATTACAAAACAACGCGCCGCCGCGCCTTTTGTTCCGTCAGGCGGCCGCTTTTGCCTGCCTGTCGAAGAACAAAGCCTGGCTGATCAGGGCCTTGACCATCTCCGGATTGAACGGCTTGGTGACGAGGAAGGCCGGTTCCGGACGCTCGCCGGTCAGCAGGCGCTCGGGGAAGGCGGTGATGAAGATTACCGGCACGGCGGTCGACGACAGAATCTCGTTGACGGCATCGATGCCCGAGCTGCCGTCGGCGAGCTGGATGTCGGCGAGCACCATCTTGGGCTGCGTCTTCTGGAAGAGGCCGACCGCCTCCTTGTGGGTGCGTGCTGTGCCGACGACGCGGTGGCCGAGGCTTTCCACCATCTCCTCGATGTCCATGGCGATCAGCGGCTCGTCCTCGATGATGAGGATGTCGGTCGCGACCTGTTTCGAGATTTCGCGCGACGCCTCCGCGATCAGGTCGGTAAAGTCCTCCTCACTCACGTCGAGGATTTCGGCCGCCTGCTCGTCGCTGAAGCCTTCAACCGCGACCAGCACGAAGGCCTGGCGTGGCAGCGGCGAGAGCGAGCCGAGATTGGCGGCGGCGCGCCGTTCCCAGGCCTGGACCGGCTGCTCCGCCGGCATGTTCGACGCGACGGAGGAAAACAGCTTGGCAAACACCTTGTAGAGCGCGACCCGGTCGCTGGAGGCTTTCGGGAAAATGCTTACATCGGCAATGATCGCCTCCAGCGCGGCGGCGACATGGGCGTCACCGCTCGACTGAGAGCCGGAAACCGCGCGCGCGAAGCGGCGCAGGAACGGCAGGTGCGGGGCGATGCTTGCAGACAGGCTCATGTGATGACGTCTCCCTCAATGACGAACTGCGCCGCAGAGAATAAGGGCGCATGTGTCGGTTCAACGGGCGTCGACAAAAAAAGTTCCGGGCGGAGGGAACTTTTTTCGCGGCGGCGCATTTCAGCCCGGACATTGCTGTCGGCGGGCCGCAATGCCGGCATGTACGCCATCAGGGACGGTGGGCGCTGCCGGTAAAGACAAAGGGCGAGTTCAAGGAATGACCAACAAGAAAAACACCTCCGAGCAGCAGGCGGGCCTGCTTGGAAGCGCGGACCTCCTCGGCACCAATTCCGAAATCGGACGCAAGCTGCGCCAGTATTATGACGGTCTCGTGTCCGAAGAGGTACCTGACCGTTTCGCGCAATTGCTGCAGCAGCTCGACAAGGCAGAAACTGCCGGAAAGTCGGAGTGAGCCGATGGCGGTATCAGCCGACTTCAAGTCCGGACTGCTTGCGTCGATCCCCAACCTGCGTGCTTTCGCGGTGTCGCTGACGCATAATACGGACCGCGCGGACGATCTCGTGCAGGAAACACTGGTTAAAGCCTGGGACAAGCACGAGAGCTTCCAGCCGGGGACGAACCTCAAAGCGTGGCTGTTCACCATCCTGCGCAACGAGTTCTATTCCCAAATGCGCAAGCGTGGCCGCGAGGTGCAGGATTCAGACGGGATCATGACCGGCCGCCTGGCGGTGCATCCGAGCCAGCAGGGCGCGCTCGACCTGGAAGACTTCCGCGGCGCGCTCGAAATGCTGCCGGAGGACCAGCGAGAGGCGATCATCCTGATCGGCGCGTCCGGCTTCTCCTACGAGGAGGCGGCGGAAATCTGCGGCTGCGCCGTGGGCACGATCAAGAGCCGGGTGAGCCGCGCCCGCGCCCGCCTGCAGGAGCAGCTCGGCATTTCCGGCGAAGGCGAGTTCGGCCCGGATTCGATCACGGTTCAGATCCTCAGCACGGCGGTGTGACCCGCCGGCGTCCAGTCTCAGTCGAGCCGTTGAGGGGCACGTTGCAGGGTATCCGCCAGAGCGTCGACCACTTCATTACCCAGATAAGGCTTGGTGACGACCCGTACGCCGGGGAAGTTCTCCGACATCTCCTGCGAGTCGGCGTAGCCGGTTGCGAAGATGAATGGCACGCCCGCTTCGAACAAGGTGCGCGCGAAGTCGACAGACGATATGAGGCCCAGCCTCAGGTCGATCACGGCCACGTCGAAATCGAGCGCTCCCGACAGCGTCGTGCCGACCTCCTCGAGCGTTCGGCAGATCCGAACTTCCGCCGCGCCGCTGTCGCGACAGGCCTGCTCGACCTCCATCGCAATGAGAAACTCGTCCTCGAGGACGAGAACCCTAAGGCCGTCGAGCGGCAGCTTGGTCAAAATGGCTTTCTCCGAATTCGCATTGCTGTACCGATCGCAGATAAATTCCCCTCCCGTCATTTAACTTTGACATGCCGGAGCGCCGGGGACAGCGGAAGGAAGACGGGTCCATGACGCCTGCGCCGGCCAGTTCGGCCAAGAAGTATCCGTGCGAGAAATGCCCGTTGCGGCCGCTGGGGGTCTTCCGGGACTTCACTTCTGCCGAACTCGGCTTCATCAGCCGGTTCAAGACCGGCGAGCTCACCATCGATCGAGGCGCGACCGTGCTCGTCGAGGGCAATCACAGCGCGCATCTCTACACGGCGCTGTCCGGCTGGGGATTCCGCTACAAGCTGCTGCCGGACGGCCGACGCCAGATCCTCAACTATGTCGTGCCGGGCGACCTGATCGGCCTGCAGGGCAGCCTCACCGGCGAAATGCAGCATTCGGTCGAGGCGCTGTCGCCGATGATGCTGTGCGTCTTCGAGCGCGAACAGCTCTTCTCGCTTTACCGCAACCATCCCGGCCTCGCCTACGACCTCACCTGGCTCGCCGCGCGCGAGGAGCAAATGCTCGACGAGAACCTGCTCAGCGTCGGACGTCGCAGCGCGCTGGAGCGCGCGGCGTATCTCATCGCGTTTCTCCATCAGCGGGCGCGATCCGTGCAGCTTTATGGCAAGGGAAAGGCGGAAATCCCCATTACGCAGCAGCATGTGGCCGACACGCTCGGGCTCTCTATCGTCCACACCAACAAGACGCTCAGGAAGCTGATCGACCGCAAGGCGATCCGCTGGCTCGACCGCGGCTGCGAGGTGCTCGACGAGGAAACGCTCTGCGGCATCGCGCGCTGGGAGGGGCTTGGCGACCAGCGCCGCCCGCTGATGTGAGAAATCCGGCTGGACTCGCGCCGTGAAAGGCATTTTGATGCTGGCAGGTCCGAGGAACTTCGCCGCCGGTCCCGCGTTTGGAACACGCAAACGCAAAGGAGCCCGCCATGCCATCTTCCACAGCTAAAACCGAAAAGCCCGCCAACGGTTCCAGGGCCACGGATCCGTCCATCTCGGAGATGGAGGCTCAGATCGAGACCCTGAAGGCGGAGATCGCCAAGCTGACGGCGCAGGTGCAGAGTTCGGGCGAGAAGTCGCTTGAAGCGCTGAAATCCATCGCGCAGGAAGGCGCTACCCAGATGCGGGCCAAGGGCGAGGCCGCGGTGCAGGGTCTGAAGAGCGAGGCCAGCGACATCGAGGGCGAGATTGTCGCCCGGGTGCGCGAGAAGCCGGTCACGTCGCTGGCTATTGCCGCCGGCGTCGGCTTCCTTTTCGCATTGCTCACACGCCGCTGACGCCTTGGCCTATCCCGGAACGTCCATGCTCGCGGCACTGATCCAATCTATCGTTTCCGGAGAGACATCGCGAGCGGCGAAGCGTGTCAGGCGCGCCATGATCGACTACATGATCGCGGGGATCTGCCTCGCGATCGGCATCGGCTTCCTGATCGCGGCCGCCTACATCTTCGTCGCCGAGCGGTATGGCCCGCTCTACACGGCGGTCGGGTTCGGACTCGGATTCATTGCGCTGGCCGGCGTGGCGCTGATCGTGCACCGCATCGTTTCCGGCATTCAGGCTAAGCGCCGCGCTGAAGAAGCGCGGGCTGCTCAACTCCAGGCGCTTGCGGGAGCCACGGCGTTTGCCATTCTTCCTGCGCTTCTGAAGGGACGTGGCGGGCTCCTGTCCCTCCTGACGCCGGTGGCCGCCATGGCCGCCTATGCAATCTACAAGGAGAACAGCGACCGGGACGAGGATCCCGACGCCTAAGTCTCTCTGATTGCTCGACTACCTGCCGAACCCGGAACCTAATCCCGGCGGCGCGCATTTGGCATGCGACCATTGTATGGAGCATGTGATGCGTAGATTGTTCTCGGCCCGCGACGCCCGTCAGGGCAAGCAAGGCTATCCGGTTCTCGTCATCCTGCTGGTCTCGCTGGCACTGGCCTGCGCGGTCTGGTTCGTCGTCGAGATCTACGGAACGTCGATCCAGACCCCGCAGACCAACGCGACCCAGCCGACGACCGGCGCACCTCCCGCACCGGCGGGCGGCTGATTCAGGCGTGGGGCACGAGGACCCGCAGCGATTTCGGATGGATGCGGATCGCCGTCTCGTGCTCGATCGGAGACAGCTCGCCGTCGATGACGCAGCGATGGCGCCTGTGCAGGCGGTTGAACTTCAGAACCACTTCCTTGCCGGTATGGATTTCCACATGCGCGTTGCGGTTCCAGCGGCCGACGAGCATGTGGGCGAGCGCCGACAACAGCTGCGGCAGCCTGCGCGCCGTCGTGACATAGACGCCGAGCGTTCCCCCGTCCGGGTGGTCCGCATAGGGCAGGTGCCCCTCGCCGAACAGGTTGTTGGTCACGCCGATGCCGGAGGCGCGGACAATGATCTCCGCGCCATCGATGTCTATCGAAACCACCATCGATGGCGGCCGGATCAGCGTCGCGAAGGCTGCCCTGACGGAGGCGCGCATCTTGCCGAGGCGCGAGGAGAACTTCATCTGATCGCGGATTTTCACCAGCTTGGCGTGCAGGCCGACCGAATACTGGTGCACGAACGGCCTGCCGTTGGCGGTCGCCACGTCGACCTCGCGGATTTCGCCGGTGGCGAAGGCCGCGAGCGCGGAGTCGAGGTCGAGCGGCATGCCGAGCGAGCGGGCGAACAGGTTCATCGTTCCCGCCGGCAGAACTGCGAGCGCCTTGCCGGTGTCCATGACCACGGACGCGGCCGCCGAGATCGTGCCGTCTCCTCCGCCCGCCAGCACCACATCCGCGTCGGGGGCGGCCACTGCCTCGCGCAGCGCGTCCATAAGGTCGCGGCCCTCTACGGTCCGGACCTCCACCGTATGTCCGGCCTCGCCCAGACGATCGCGCATCCGAGACTCGAACGCGTCGAGGTCCATCGTGCGCAGCGTTCCTCCGCCCCTGTTCAGCACGGCGATGAACCGCATGGTCTAAGCTCCGGACGGGTTGAGAGAGAACTGGTTCGCAGCAAGGCGCCGATAAACGCGCAGACAGTCGAAAGGTTCCGCACTTTTTGCAGCAAAATCAATGCAAAAGCCGATCGCGGATTCCGCCGCTCGATCAGGGGAACCGTATCGGCGAGCCTGCGTTAGCGGACTGTAGAGGCCGCGCCGGCCCTCACAGCGACGATCGGTAACGGCGCGGCCGTGCAAAGAAAAACCCTGCACGAAGGAGAGAATATCATGATCCGCAAGCTCTTGGCGACTACCGCCATTCTGACGATCGTTTCGACCGGCGCCTTTGCCCAGTCGAGCACCCAGCCTGCGCCCGCCACACCCCCGGCCGCCAGCGAGGCAGCACCGGCCGCGCCGCTCGCGCCTGGCGTTGCCGTCGACCAGTCCGAGGTCTCGGCCGACGGGCAGATCGCTTCTAACATCATTGGCGAGACCGTCTATAATAGCACCGCCGATGATGCGCAGACGGTCGGCAACGTGAACGACCTCGTGATCTCGAAGGACGGCATGGTCGAAGCCATCGTGATCGGCGTCGGCGGCTTCCTCGGCATCGGCGAGAAGGACGTTGCGATCGACTACAAGACGATCGACTGGGCCGAACGCGACGGCGACCGCTGGATCGTGATCGAGGCCACGGCCGACCAGCTGAAGGAACTGCCTGACTTCGATCGCAGCGCCTATGCGCCGGCTGCCGTCGCTTCCAACGACGCGGCAGCTCCTCAGGCGACGACCCCGCCGGCGACCACTGCGCCGTCGACCGACATGAGCCAGAACGACGCAACGAAGCCCGCCGGACAGGACGCCATGACCAAGGCTCCCGACGCCCAGGCTCCGGCCGCGACCGACAAGACTGAGACGGCCGCGATCGACCGTTCGACGCTGAAGAGTCTGAACACAGCCGACATCAGCACCGAGGAGTTCGTGGGCACCACCGTCTACGGCGCCAATGACGAGAACATCGGCGAGATCGGCGACGTCGTCCTGTCGCAGGACGGCAAGGTCGATGCCGTGATCATCGATGTCGGCGGCTTCCTGGGCATTGGCGAGAAGCCGGTGGCGGTCGGAATGGACAACCTCCAGTTCATGGCCGACAACGATGGCGATCGCTATCTCTACACCAGCTTCACCAAGGAGCAGCTGGACGCGGCGCCGGCCTACGACGAGGCCAACTATGCGGCCAAGCGCGACGAGATGCGCGTCGTGCCGAACTAAGGCTCGATCGCTGTTGCTTCGGCCCGCCGGGAAACCGGCGGGCCGATTTTTTGCGTCAGAGGTACTGTTTGCCGGCTACACCGTTCTCCGTCAGCTCCAGCAAGGCCAGCGACTGATCGAGATGCTCTGCCCGCCATTCGAGCAGGCGCTCGGCCATTTCGAGGCGGGCGGAAGCATAGGCCGGATCGGCCGCGAGGTTGCGGGTCTCGGCCGGATCGTTCTCCAGATCGAACAGCACCGGCGGCAGTCCGCCGCCGAAATGGACGTATTTCCAGCGCTCGGTGCGGACGACCGACAGGTTGCACTGACGCGAGGCGAGGCCGAATCGCTTCTCCGCCTTGCCGCTGCTCACCGATCGGAAGTCGAACTCCCAGTGCGCCGCGTCGCGCCAGGCCTTCGGCGGCGTCCCGTCGAGGAAGGGTAACAGAGACTGGCCGTCGAGGTGGGCGGGCACCGGCGCTGCGATCAGGTCGAGCAGTGTCGGCATGACGTCGACGGCCTCGGTGAAGCCGTCGACCCGGCGCCCGCGCGCCTTGATGCGGCGCGGATCGCGGATCACGAGGGGCACGTGATAGCTCTGGTCGAAGAAGCCGCCCTTTCCCATCGAGAAGTGATCGCCCATCATCTCCGCGTGGTCGGACATGAAGACGACCACCGTGTCGTCCCACGCGCCGCGTGCGGCGATCGCGTCGAAGATGCGGCCGAGCTGGCCGTCGACCTCGGAGATCATGCCCCAGTAGATTGCTCGGATCTGCCGGAACTCGTCCTCGCTCCAGTCGCGCACCTTGCCCTTTGCGCCCGGAATGAACTTGGTCTTCTTTAGCCGCTCCATCGCCCAGGCGGCGAAGGGATGAATCGCGGCCTCCGCGTCGAGGTCGGCAGCCCGCTGCGGCGCAGGCCCGTCCGACGGGTCGTACATCGTGTTGAACGGCTCCGGCACGATGAAGGGCGGGTGCGGGCTGATGAAGGAGAGATGCGCGAACCAGGGCTCGTCCTGCTCGCCCAGCCAGCGGATGAATTCGGCGGCAATGAAGGCGGCGGGCGTTTCGTCCTTCGAATAGACTGGTGGGGCGGGCGACACTTCGGGCGAACGTTTCGCCGGCTTGTGAATCTCCGGGAAGCCGGCGTCGGTCTTCACGCCGCGCGCGGCGAGCCAGGACAGCCACGGCTTCTGGTGCTCGGGCAACAGCACGCGCGGCACGAAGCCGGGCAGAATGCCCTCGTAGGTCCTTAGTGCGGGGTCAGACGGATCAAGCCCGCGCGGATCGGGTGAGGTGTCGGTATATCCGAACAGGGTCGGCGTGTAGCCGGCGCGTCGGGCGGCGAGCGCGACATTATCATGCCGGGCGTCCAGCGGCGTCCCATTGCGGCAGACGCGATTGTTCATCTGGTAGAGGCCGGTATAGATGCACGCCCGGGCTGGGGAACAGGGTGCCGCACCCGCATAATGGCGCGAGAACAGAACGCCCTCCTTCGCCAGACGGTCGACATTGGGCGTGCGCACCACCGGATGGCCGACGGCCGACAGGCTGTCGCCGCGCCACTGGTCGCAGGTGATGAAGAGCACGTTCGGCCGCGTTGCCTGCTTCGTCTGCCTCTCCACGTCGTGCTCCTTCCCAACCGGGCCTTGCCATGATCTGCTAGCAGCCTCATCCAACGGGGGAAAGAACATGGGCATCGGACGGCGGACACTTTTCCTGGGTATCGCATCGGTCGCCTCGGCATCGGTGGCGCATGCCGCGCTGCCGCCGCAATTCCAGCGAGCAAAGGAACTGACGGCCGTGGTCGACGCGGCGGCCGGGGTGCTGGGAATGCGTCCGATCGAGAGCGTCCAGCGGCTCGACGTCGACCTCTACCGCGTGCAGACCGAAACCTGTGTGCTCGACGTGCGCATCGAGGACCTGCCCACCCAGCCGGGCCTTGTCGGACCGCGCAAGTTCAAGGCGGTTCCTGGCGAGCCGGACTGCGCCCAATAGCGGTATCGATGCCGGAAGACGACATGAGCAAGTCCGACTGCATCTTCTGCCGCATCGCCTCGGGCGACATTCCAGCTGCCATCGTCGCGGAGGAGGACGATCTCGTCGCCTTCCTCGACATCAACCCCATCCGGACCGGTCACGTGCAGATTGTGCCGCGCGCGCATCATCCCTATTTCGACGACCTGCCGCAGGAGACCGCCGGGCGGATCATCATGCTCGGCCAGCGCATCGCGCGGGCCCAGAAGCAAATCTGGCAGGTACAGAGGGTGGGCTTCATGTTTACCGGCACCGATATCTCGCATGCCCACGCGCATGTCGTGCCGCTGGTGCGGTTCGACGACCTGACCTCGCGGCGCTACATCGCCGAGGAGGTCGTGACCTATAGGCATCCGCCGCGACCATCCGGCGAGGAGATGGCCGAGGCGGCCGAGCGGCTGCGCAGTTCGCTGGCGGATCGGTGAACGATTCTATCTGATCGTTCACAAACACAGCACAGTCCTTGCTGTGACCGGCGGCTTTCCTTCCGTCCCTCGCGACCGACATATGGACGCGACGGGCGGCGCGGGCCGCCGAACACAAGGGAGCAAGACGATGCTCGATCAGATCAAGGGACTGCACCACGTCACCTCGATGGCGGCTGACGCCAGTGAGAACAATCACTTCTTCACCAAGACGCTCGGCCTGCGCAGGGTCAAGAAGACCGTCAATTTCGACGCGCCGGACGTCTATCATCTCTATTACGGCGACGAGGTCGGCACGCCGGGCTCGGTGATGACCTATTTCCCGTTCCCGCACATCGCCAAGGGCCAGCCCGGCGTCGGCGAGGTCGGCACGACCGTCTTCTCAGTGCCCGAGGGGTCGCTCGGCTGGTGGCAGGAGCATCTGGCGAAGGAGAACGTGGCCGGCCTGGAGCCTGGCGAGTCGTTCGGCGAGAAGCGCCTCCTCTTCAAGGGCCCCGACAATGACGGCTTCGCGCTGGTCGAGCACACCGGCGACACGCGCGCACCCTGGACCAAGGGCGGCGTGCCGGACGACTATGCCATCCGCGGCTTCCACTCGGCCTCGATGCGACTGCGCGACGGCGGGGCGACGAGCGAGCTTTTGAAGTTCATGGGCTACAGCCAGGTCGACCAGTCGAAGAACATCACGCGCTTCGCCGTTCCCAACGGCATGGGCGCGGACGTCATCGACATCGAGGCGCTGCCGGTGACGCCGTTTGCGCGGCAGGGCGCGGGCTCGGTGCATCACATCGCGTTCGCGGTGGAGAACCGGGCCAAGCAGCTCGAGGTGCGCAAGGCGCTGATGGATACGGGGTATCAGGTGACCCCGGTGATCGACCGCGACTATTTCTGGGCGATCTACTTCCGCACGCCGGGCGGCGTGCTGTTCGAGGTCGCCACCAACGAGCCGGGTTTCGACCGCGACGAGGACACGAAGCACCTCGGCGAGGCGCTCAAGCTGCCGAGGCCGCACGAGCACCTGCGGACGATGCTCGAAGGCCACCTGCAGCCGATCGAGGACTGACCATGACCCAGAGCTATATCGAGAAGGTCCTGCCCGGGAAGCCGGGCGGACCGCTCCTCTTCACCTTCCACGGCACCGGCGGCGATGAAAACCAGTTCCCCGCCTTCGGGCGGGATCTGCTGGCCGATGCGACCATCGTGTCGCCGCGCGGCGACGTCTCGGAACATGGCGCGGCGCGCTTCTTCCGCCGCACGGGCGAGGGCGTCTACGACATGGACGATCTCGCACGGGCGACGGCGAAGATGAAGGCCTATGCGCAGGTACATGTCGCGGCGGCCAAGCCGTCGGCCGTCTACGGCCTCGGCTACTCCAACGGGGCGAACATCCTCGCCTCGACGCTTTTCGCCGCGCCCGGCCTGTTCGACGCCGTGGTGCTGATGCATCCGCTGATCCCCTTCGAGCCGCGCATCGACGGCGACCTCAAGGGCAGACGGATCCTCATCACCGCCGGCCGCCGCGACCCGATCTGCCCGCCGGTCTACACCAGCCGGCTGGAGGCCTGGTTGCGCGACGCGGGTGCGGATGTCATCCTCGACTGGCACGATGGCGCGCATGAGGTGCGTCCGAACGAAGTCGAGGCCGCGCGCCGTTTCCTCCAGCCTGTCGGAGCCTGATCATGTCCGAACTTCCCGAAATCCAGCTCGAGGAGACCGGCTCCAAGGGCCGCTACTTCATCCGTCTCGCCACCGGCGAGGAGGCCGAGATGACCTTCACCAAGGTCGGCGAGCACCAGGTCATCATCGACCACACCGAGGTGCCGGATGCCTTCCGCGGGCAGGGGGCCGGGCTCAAGCTCGTCACCCGTGCGGTGGAGGACATCCGCAAGGCGGGCAAGACGGTGATCCCGCTCTGCCCCTTCGCCGCCGCGCAGTTCCGCCGGCATCCGGAATGGGCCGACGTGCTGAAACATTGACCCCGCTCGCGCATTGACCCGGGTGAGATGAACGGAGCCTCCAGCATGGACCACGACGCTTCCATCCGGTTCGAGACCACGCCGAAGGGCGGCCGCTACTTCGTCCCGATGCCCAACGGCGAGGACTCGCGGCTGACCTTCGTCAAGGTGTCGGACGACCACATCATCGCCGACCACACCTTCGTGCCGGTGCCCTATCGCGGCGACGGCATCGCCGAGGCGATGGTCGAACGCCTGATTGCCGACGCCCGCGCCAACGGCTGGAAGATCACGCCGACCTGCTGGTTCGTCGCAGACGAGATCACACGCCACGCGCCGGACTGGGACGATGTGGTGAAGCGGTGAGGGAGATGATGCGGCCGAATTCCGAATCGTAGGCGCCGTTTCACTTATTTCGTTTGTTTCGCTTATTGCGTTTGCTATACTTAGACTTGGCTATGCATGAGGAAATGACGAATGACGAAGCTGGCTGAACGACCGATCCTGCTGTCGCCCGACGATGCCGAACTCGCCGCGCAGGCAAGCCGGCAGCTTTTGCGGACCAAGCGCGACGGCGCGGGACTTAGCGTACAGGTGGGCGACGAGACACTCCGCCTGCCGAAGGCGGTCGGCGACCTGTTGTATCATATCCTCACCGAGATGGCGCAGGGCAATGCCGTGACGGTCATTCCCGTTCACGCGGAACTGACGACGCAGGAAGCGGCGGATTTCCTGAACGTCTCGCGCCCCTATCTGATCCGGCTGCTGGAGGAGGGCAAGTTGCCGTTCAGCATGGTGGGAACGCATCGCCGCGTGAAATTCAGCGACCTCGCCACCTTCCGGAAGAAGAGCGACGACGAGCGCAGGAAGGTCATGGAAGAACTGGCCGCACAGGCGCAGGAACTGGGGATGGGCTATTAGGACCTCTCCGCACACGATCCTGCTCGATGCCTGCGTCCTCTATCCGGCGCCACTGCGGGACCTTCTCATGGAACTCGCAGCCGGAGCTGGGCTCTATCGGGCGAAGTGGACCGAAAGGATTCATGAAGAGTGGACAGGCAACGTGCTCAAGGACCGTCCGGACCTCAGTCGCGACCAGCTGTTCCGCACGCGCGACCTCATGAACCTTGCCGTCGCGGATGCCCTGGTCGAAGGCTACGAGGACCTGATCCCCTCCCTGCTGTTGCCCGACGAGAATGACCGGCATGTGCTCGCAGCCGCCATCGCCTCGGCCTCGGATGCGATCGTCACGTTCAATCTCAGGGACTTTCCCAGATCCGAGCTGGAGAAGTATCGTCTGGACGCATTGCACCCCGACGACTTCATTTCTCATCAATGTGAGGTGGATGGCGCCGCCGTACTTGTCTCCGCGCAGCGCTGCCGCGCGCGGCTAAAGAATCCTCCCAGAAGTGCTGCTGATTACCTCGATACGCTTGAGAGGCAGGGATTGCCGAAAACCGTGACATTCCTGCGGAACCATGCGGACGTCATCTGAGCGCGGCGGCTGAAGCTGCGTCTCACCCCTTGATCCGCTCCGCCAGAACTTCCATCCGCTCCGCCAACCCCGCCAGCGCGCCGGTGAGGGCGGCGTCGTTCTTGTCGGCCTTGATCAGCGCGTCGTCGCGGGTCTTGCGCAGCGTTTCGATCTCGCTTTCCAGGCCCTTCACGCGGCGCTGCAGCTCCGAGAACTCGTCCATGACCATGATGCCGGCCATGACGGTCAGCCGGTGGTCGCCGATCTCGCCGAACGAGCCCTTGAGGTGGCCGACATAGCGGTCGAACCTGTTCGCGAGGTCGATCAGGTGCTCTTCCTGGCCCTCGTCGCAGGCCATCCGATACTGCTTGCCGTCGATGGTTACGGTGACTTGTGCCATGCGGGCCTCCCGTTACCTGTCCAGCACGGCGCGGATCGTCTCCATCGCCGTCACGAGCCGGCGCGAGACTTCCTTGTTGGCGCCTTCCAGCCGCTCGGCGCGGGCCTCCGAGGCGTCGAGCTCCTGCGCGAGGCGGGCACGGTCGGCGTTCATGCGCTGCACCTCGGCCTCGGCTTCGGCGTAATCCTGGTCCCGTTCAAGACGCGCAGCCACCGCGTCCTCCAGCGTGGCGATCGCCTTGCCGAGCCGGTTGATGACTTCCTTCAGGGTGACATCGCCGGTCATTGTTGAGCGTTCCAGCCGTCCCGACGCGCGAATCGCGCATTATTCGAACGAATTATCCTGTCAAGCTTAGGCGTCGGGCGAAGCGGGCGTCAACAAAGCGCGCCGGCTTTCCCCTGCTATCCGAGCGCTCCGCGCGTTGACAGGTGTCGGGCACCTGCTATGTGTCCCTCGCATTTTCCGGGGGGATGCGGCTGATGCGCGTCCGCTCCTGGCCTTCAAGGGCTCGAGGTACAAGATGACGTCACGTGAAAAGCACGACCGGATGGCGAACGCGATCCGCTTCCTGTCGATGGATGCGGTCGAAAAGGCCAATTCCGGCCATCCCGGCCTGCCGATGGGCGCGGCCGACATCGCCACGGTGCTGTTCACCAAATATCTGACCTTCGACCCGGCCAATCCGCACTGGCCCGACCGTGACCGCTTCATCCTCTCGGCCGGCCATGGCTCGATGCTGCTCTACTCGCTCCTCTACCTGACCGGCTACGAGGACATCACGATCGACGAGATCAAGAACTTCCGCCAGCTCGGCTCGAAGACCGCCGGCCACCCCGAATACGGCCACGCCGCAGGCATCGAGACGACGACCGGCCCGCTCGGCCAGGGTCTCGCCAACTCGGTCGGCTTCGCGCTCGCCGAGCGCATCCTCAACGCCTCCTTCGGCGACGACCTCGTCGACCACTGGACCTATGTGCTCGCCGGCGACGGCTGCCTGATGGAAGGCATCAGCCAGGAGGCGATCGCGCTGGCCGGGCATCTCAAGCTCGGCAAGCTGGTCGTGTTCTGGGACAACAACAACATCTCGATCGACGGCCCGGTGTCTCTGTCGGATTCGACCGACCAACTGGAGCGGTTCGAGGCGTCGGGTTGGCACACCATCGCCTGCGACGGACATGACCCGGATGCGATCGCCCAGGCGATCGAGGCTGCGCGGAACGATCCTCGCCCCAGCCTGATCGCCTGCAAGACGACGATCGGCTTCGGCGCGCCGAACAAGGCCGGCACCAACAAGGTGCACGGCTCGCCGCTCGGCAAGGAAGAGATCGAGGCCACCCGCAAGGCGCTCGGCTGGACGGCCGCCCCCTTCGAGGTGCCGTCCGACATTCTCGACGCCTGGCGTCTGGCCGGCCTGCGCTCGGTCAAGAAGCGCAAGGAATGGGAGACCCGCCTCGCCGCGAGCGAAGCCGACAAGCGCGCCGAATTCGAGCGCCGCATGCGCGGCGACCTGCCGGGCGGCTTCGAGCCGGCGATGGCCGCCTACAAGCAGAAGCTCGCCGCCGACAAGCCGAAGGTTGCGACGCGCAAGTCGTCCGAGATGGCTCTCGAGATCCTCAATGGCGCGGTGCCGGAGACGATCGGCGGCTCGGCCGACCTGACCGGCTCCAACAACACCAAGACCAGCCAGACCAAACCGGTTACCCCGACCGACTATTCCGGGCGCTACGTCTATTACGGCATCCGCGAGCACGGCATGGCCGCGGCCATGAACGGCATGGCGCTGCATGGCGGCCTGATCCCCTATTCGGGAACCTTCCTGGTCTTTTCCGACTATGCCCGGCCGGCGATGCGTCTGGCCTCGCTGATGCATCAGCGGGTCGTCTTCGTGATGACGCACGATTCGATCGGCCTCGGTGAGGATGGCCCGACGCACCAGCCGGTCGAGCAGGTGGCGGCGCTGCGCGCCATCCCGAACCATCTCGTCTTCCGCCCGGCGGACGCGATGGAGACGGCGGAGTGCTGGGAGATCGCGCTCAACTCGCGCACCGCCCCCTCCACCATCGCGCTCACCCGCCAGAACCTGCCGGCGGTGCGCAAGGAATATTCCGAGGAGAACCTGTCGGCCCGCGGCGCCTATGAGCTGGCGCAGGCGTCCGACGACGCGGTGGTGACGATCTTCGCCACCGGCTCCGAGGTCGAGATCGCGCTCGCCGCCCGCGACAAGCTGCAGGCGCACGGCCACCCGACCCGCGTCGTCTCGGTGCCCTGCTTCGAGCTGTTCGAGCAGCAGAGCAAGGACTACCAGGCCGCGATCATCGGCAATTCGAAGGTGAACATCGCCATCGAGGCAGGCATACGCCAGGGCTGGGACCGTTTCATCGGCCGCGACGGCGTCTTCATCGGCATGCACGGCTTCGGCGCGAGCGGCCCTTACGAGAAGCTCTACGAGCATTTCGGCATCACGGCGGACGCCGCTGCCGCCGCCGCCGAGAAGCTGCTCCATCCCACCAAGTAATCCGGCGGGCGTCCGCGCCCGCCTTTCCTCCCGCACTTTCGGAGATCGAACATGACCGTCAGGGTAGCAGTCAACGGATTTGGCCGCATCGGCCGCAACATCGTCCGCGCCATCTATGAATCCGGCCGCAAGGACATCGACGTGGTTGCCGTCAACGACCTCGGTCCGGTCGAGACCAACGCGCATCTGCTCCGCTTCGACAGCGTGCACGGACGGTTCCCGGGCGAGGTGACCGTCAAGGGCGACGTCATCTCGATCGGCACCGACTCGTTCAAGGTCACCGCGATCAAGGACCCGTCGCAGCTTCCCTGGAAGGAACTCGGCATCGACATCGCGCTCGAATGCACCGGCATCTTCACCGCCCGCGACAAGGCCGCGGCGCACCTGACCGCCGGCGCCAAGCGCGTCATCGTCTCGGCCCCGTCCGACGGCGCCGACCTGACCGTCGTCTACGGCGTCAATCATGACAAGCTGTCGAAGGACCATATGGTCATCTCGAACGCGTCCTGCACCACCAACTGCTTGGCGCCGGTGGCCCAGGTGCTGAACGACGCGATCGGCATCGAGAAGGGAATGATGACCACCATCCATTCCTACACCGGCGACCAGCCGACGCTCGACACGATGCACAAGGACCTCTACCGCGGCCGCGCCGCCGCGCTGTCGCAGATCCCGACCTCGACCGGCGCTGCCAAGGCCGTCGGCCTGGTGCTGCCGGAGCTCAAGGGCAAGCTGGACGGCATCTCGGTGCGCGTGCCGACCCCGAACGTGTCGCTGGTCGACCTCAAGTTCGTCGCCAAGAAGGCGACCTCGGTCGAGGAGGTCAACAACGCGCTGATCGCCGCGTCCGAAGGCAGGCTCAAGGGCATCCTCGGCGTGACGCGCCATCCGAATGTCTCGATCGACTTCAACCACGACCCGCATTCCTCGACGGTCGCGCTCGACCAGACCAAGGTCATGGACGGCAACTTCGTCTCGGTGCTGTCGTGGTACGACAACGAGTGGGGTTTCTCGAACCGCATGGGCGACACGGCGGTGGCGCTGGGCAAGCTCATCGGCTGACACGCAGTCCCATCTCATTTCCAGATGCCCGGCTTCGGCCGGGCATTTTTCGTTTCGGACGCCGGTTCAGGAGAAAATATCAACCCTGTCATACATTTGTTTCCGCAGCGCCTTCTCTTCGCCGCACTATCCCATGAGGAGGAGAGGGAAAGGGATCGGGGATGTTCGAAGGGGTCTATCTCGTCACGCTCATCGGCACCGCGATGGTGCTCGCCGCGGCGTTCTCGAGCCTGATCGCCTTCCGCTTCGGCGCTCCCCTCCTGCTGCTCTTTCTCGGCATCGGCCTGCTTGCGGGTCAGGATGGGCTCGGCATCCCGTTCGACAACGCCGCAGCCTCCTATTTCATCGGCTCGATCGCGCTGGCGGTGATCCTGTTCGATTCCGGCTTCGGCACGGCGCTGTCGTCGCTGAGGCTGGCCGCGCCGCCGGCACTTTCGCTGGCCACGCTCGGCGTGATCCTGACGGCCGGACTTTTCGGCGTCTTCGCCTTCGCCATCACCGACCTGAACTGGCTGGAATCTTTCCTGCTCGGCTCAATCGTGGCCTCCACCGACGCGGCGGCGGTGTTCTTTCTGCTGCGCGCCGGCAATCTCCACATTCGCGAACGCGTGCGCAACACGCTGGAAATCGAATCCGGTTCCAACGATCCGATTGCAATCTTCCTAACCATAGCGTTCGTCGAGCTCATCGCGGCAGGCGCGGCCGTCCAGCCGGGCGAACTCGCCATAGGAGTCGTGCTCGGCTTCCTGCGGGAGATGGGCGTCGGTGTGTTCGCCGGGCTGATTGGCGGTCGCCTCATCGTGATGTTCGTAAACCGGCTGAAGCTGGATCCCGGCCTGCTGCCGATCTTCGTCATCACGGTTGCGCTGGTTTTGTTCGGCATCACCGGCGCGGTGCATGGCTCGGGCTTCGTCGCGGTCTACACGGCAGGTCTCGTCGCCGGAAACTCAGGCATGCGTTCCACCGCGACGCTCAAGCGTTTCCAGGACGGCATTTCCTGGCTTGCCCAGATCATCATGTTCCTGGTGCTCGGTCTCTTCGCCACCCCGTCGCAGTTCATCTCGATCCTGCCGGTTGCGATCGCGCTGTCGCTGTTCCTCATTTTCATCGCGCGGCCCGTCGCGGTGTCGCTCTGCCTGTTGCCCTTCCGCTTCGCGCGGGCCGAGACGGCCTTCATCTCCTGGGTGGGCTTGCGCGGGGCTGTCTCCATCCTTTTGGCGCTCGCGCCGATCATCGGCGGGCTAGAGAACGGCAGGGAGCTGTTCAACATCGCTTTCATCGTCGTGCTCGTGTCGCTCCTGGTTCAGGGCTGGACGATCGGTCCCGTCGCGCGACGGCTCGGACTGATCATCCCGCCGCGCAGCGGCCCGCTCGACAAGGTCGAGCTGGAACTGCCGGGTTCGGCGCACCATGAACTGCTGGCGTATCGCGTGGCAGCCGGCAGCCCGGTCGCGCGCGGAGGACGCATCCCGCGCTGGGCGCGGCCTTCGCTGGTCATCCGCGAAGGCCGTTCGCTCAAGCCGCAGGACGCCGGACGCCTGCTGGCCGACGACCTCGTCTACATCTTCGTCTCCGACCGGTATCCGCGCCTGCTCGACCGGCTGTTCGCCACCAAGGTGTCGCTCGCAGCCGACGACGAGGAGTTCTTCGGCGCCTTCACCGTCGATCCCGACCATCTGGCGAGCGAGATCAGCGCCGCCTATGGCGCGGAGCTGCGTGAGGGAGAGGCCGACCTCACCATCGCGCAGCTGATGCTGGCGCGGCTCGGCGGCCATGCCGAATATGCCGACCGGGTCTTGCTCGGTCCGATCGAGCTGATCGTGCGCGACACCGACGACAAGGGTGTGATCGATTCGGTCGGCCTGTCGCTGGAACCGCAGGAGCTGGCGCCTTCGATGCCGCTGCTGCTTACGGCTGGTGAGATCAAGGACCGGATTGCCGCAATCCTGCGGCGCCGGGGCGTGAAGGCGTCGTCCGGTGAGCCATCTCCTCCTGCGTCCTGATCGGCCTGTCTCGCCATTGACCGTGGCGCCGATGCCGCCCTATGATCGATCTCGCGGTGCAAGCCGCGCCCGGGTCCGCGGGAAGGGTTGAACCCACTTGCATCGCTGAGACGTCTTTCCAGACCTTTGTGCAGCCGGATTTGCGGACCGTCGGCGTTTCACGCACGGAGGTTCCATGAAACGTCTTCCCGACCATCCCAATCTCGACCAGTTGAAGAAGCAGGCCAAGGATCTGCTGTCCGGCTACCGGCGCAACGATCCCGACGCGCTCGCACGCTTCCGTGATGCCCTGCCGCTCGCTGCCGGCAAGGACGACGCGGACATCGCGGCCCTCGGCCTGCGCCTGCACGACGCGCAATCCTGCATCGCACGCGAATACGGCTTCGCTTCGTGGACTGAGCTCGGCACGTATGTCGCTGCCCGGCGCGCCTTCTCCACCGACCGCGCCACGCTGGTGCTCAACTGGCTGCGGCTCGTCTATCCGGGCGACATTGCCGGCGGCACGAGCCGCGCCAGTCCCGCCGCCGCTGCCCGCCTGCTGGAGGATCAGCCGGAGCTGACGGCGGGCGATCCCTGGCTCGCCTGCGCGATCGGCGACACGGTGGCCATCGCCGCGGCAGTGAACCGGGATCCGGGCTGGGTGAACCGACCCGGCGGACCGCTGAACCTGCCGCCGCTGGTCGCGGTCACGCATTCCGGCCTCGTGCGGCTGCCGGCGTACCGCGACCGGCTGCATGCCGCCGCGAAGCTGCTGCTCGATGCCGGGGCAGACCCCGACCAGTCGGTCTGGAGCCGCTGGCCGCCCGCGTCGCTGGCGGAACCGTCCACGGAACATCGCCTCTCCGCGCTCTACGGCGCCGCCGGCCAGAACCGCGATCCGCAGATGACGCGGCTGCTGCTCGATGCGGGGGCGGATCCGAACGACAACGAGTCGCTCTACCATTCGCTGGAAAGCACCGACGTTACGCGGCTTCTGCTGGCGGCCGGGGCGCGGATCGAGGGCACCAATGCAAACTATCGGGTGTTCGATCTCGACAATCTCGAATCCCTGCGTGTGCTGATTGATTTCGGGAAGCGGGAACAGCCGCCGGTCGACTGGAGCCTGCCGTTGCTGTTTGCGATCCGGCGCGGGCGTTCGGTCGCGCATGTTGAAGCCTTGCTGGCGGCAGGTGCCGATCCCCGCGTTCGCTCGCGCGACGACACCAGCGCCTACGGCCTCGCGTTGCGCTACGGGCTGACGGATGTCGCAGACCTGTTGAGGCGAGAAACCGGTGCGGAACCCTTGTCGGAGGAGGAGAGCTTCGTCGCAGCCTGCGCGGCGGGCGACGAGGACGAGGCGCGGCGGATACAGGCAGTGCGACCAGACCTGCCAGCTTCCCTGCCGGAGGCGCGTCTGAAGATGTTGCCCGAGCTCGCCGCGAACGGCCGCGACGCGGCAGTCCGCGCCATGGTCCGAGTCGGCTGGCCGATCGAGGTCAAGGGCGGCGACTGGGGAGCGTCGGCGCTCAATCTCGCCGTCTTCCGCGGCGATGCAGGGCTCGCGCGTTTCCTGTTGGAGCAGGGCGCGGACTGGCGCTCGCAGCATGGCTTCGGCGACAATGTCTGCGGCACGCTCTCCTGGGCCTCGAACAACGAGCCGGAACCGGACGGCGACTGGCTCGGCTGCGCCGAGGCGCTCGTCGCGCATGGCATGCCCCGTGGCGAGCCGGACCCGGAAGGATCCGGCGATGTGGTGATCGACGGCAAGCGGCGGCGGTTCTCGGACGAGGTGGCGGAGTTTCTGCTCAGCCGTGGGTAGCCAAGGGACTTCTCCTCGGTCCTCCGAACGGATACCCCCACCCCTAACCCCTCCCCGCAAGGGGAGGGGGACAAGGTCGCTTTCGCTTGAGGGCGACGTCGATTCCTGAGGCGGCTGGCGTCGCCGCAGGTTCCCCTCCCCCTTGCGGGGAGGGGCAGGGGTGGGGGTAAATCGATACAGCGAACCCCAACCGTCGCCAGTCTCTTGCGCTTGGCTTCGCCGTCTGTATGGTCCGGCGCGATTTGGCCGGCGCGGAGACCGGCGGGCAATGGAGGACGGCATGGCCGATTTCAGGACTCTCGACGACATCGGCGCGGTGAAGGGCAAGCGCGTGCTGGTGCGGGTCGATCTCAACGTGCCGGTGCAGGACGGTGCGGTGAGCGACGCCACCCGTATCGAGCGCGTCGCGCCGACCATCCTCGAACTCTCCGACAAGGGCGCCAAGGTGGTGCTGCTGGCGCATTTCGGCCGTCCGAAGGGTGCGCCCGATCCGGCGCAGTCGCTGGCGCCGATCGCGACCGCAACCGCCTCGGTGCTGGGCCGGGCCGTCGCCTTCGCAGACGACTGCATCGGGCCGTCCGCCGCCAGCGCCATCGCGGCCCTGCCCGACGGCGGCATCCTGCTGCTCGAGAACACTCGCTTCCACAAAGGCGAGGAGAAGAATGATCCGGACTTCGCCGCGAAGCTGGCGGAAAACGGCGACCTCTACGTCAACGACGCTTTCTCGGCCGCGCACCGCGCGCATGCCTCGACCGAAGGCATCGCCAAGATCCTGCCCGCCTTCGCCGGGCGCACGATGGAGGAGGAGCTTTCGGCGCTGGAGAAGGGGCTCGGCAATCCGGTGCGTCCGGTCGTCGCCATCGTCGGCGGCGCCAAGGTGTCGACCAAGATCGACCTGCTGATGAACCTCGTCACCAAGGTCGATGCCCTCGTCATCGGCGGCGGCATGGCCAACACCTTCCTCGCCGCGCGCGGCGAGGATGTCGGCAAGTCGCTGTGCGAGCACGACCTCGCGGCCACGGCCAAGCAGATCATGATCGAGGCGGCCGCCACGGGCTGCGCCATCGTGCTGCCGACCGACGGCGTGGTCGCGCGCGAGTTCAAGGCGGGCGCGGCCAACGAGACGGTCGATGTCACCGCCGTGCCGTCAGACGCGATGATCCTCGACGTGGGCCCGAAGACCGTGAAGGCGGTGACCGACTGGATCGACCGCGCTGCGACGCTGGTCTGGAACGGCCCGCTCGGCGCCTTCGAGATCGAGCCCTTCGACACCGCGACGGTGGCCGCGGCGAAACACGCGGCGGCGCGCACCAAGGCCGGCAAGCTTGTCTCCGTCGCCGGCGGCGGCGACACGGTGGCGGCGCTCAACCATGCCGGCGTGGCCGACGATTTCACCTACATCTCCACCGCGGGCGGCGCTTTCCTCGAATGGATGGAAGGCAAGGCGCTGCCGGGCGTCGAGGCGCTGAAGAAGTAGGCTACTCCCGCAGCGCTTCTTTGCGCCGCGCGCGGATGGCGGGAAGCGCCATGAACACCAGCATCACCACGGCGATCCCGAGCAGGCTCGCCGACAGCGGCGAGGTGAAGAACACCGTCGCGTCGCCGCGCGCCAGAAGCATGGCGCGGCGGAAGTTCTCCTCCACCTGCGGCCCGAGCACCAGGCCCATCAGCAGCGGCGCCGGCGGCAGCTTCAGCTGCAGGATGGCGTAGCCGATGATGCAGAACAGCGCGGCCTGGTAGATCTCGAACGTGTCGTTCTTCAGCGAAAAGATGCCGATGCAGCAGAACATCAGGATCGCCGGGTAGAGGAAGTGATACGGGATCGTCAAAAGCTTCACCCACAGCCCGACCAGCGGCAGGTTGAGCAGGACGAGCATCAGGTTGCCGACCCACATCGAGGCGATGAGGCCCCAGAACAGGCCGGGATCGGCCGTCATGACGCGCGGGCCGGGCTGGATGTCGTGGATCATCATCGCGGCGATGATCAGCGCCATCACGGCATTCGACGGCAGGCCGAGCGTGAGCAGCGGGATGAAAGAGGTCTGGGCCGCGGCATTGTTGGCCGATTCCGGCCCGGCGACGCCCGCGATCGCGCCCTTCCCGAAGGTCTCCGGCTCGCGCGACACCTTCTTCTCCAGGGAGTAGGAGGCGAAGGAGGCCAGTGCCGCGCCGCCGCCGGGCAGCACGCCCAGCATCGTGCCCAGCGCCGAACCGCGCAGGATGGGTGCTGCCATCTTGCGGAAGTCCTCGCGGGTCGGGAACAGGCTGGTGATCTTCGAGGCGAGCAACGAGCGCGCCTCGGCGTTGGGGTGCAGGTTCCGCACAATCTCGGCGAAGCCGAAGATGCCCATCGCCAGCGGCACGAAGTCGATGCCGTCGAAGAGCTGCGAGATGCCGAAGGTGAAGCGCTGCTCGCCGGTGTTCACGTCGGTGCCGATCAGGCTGATCATGGCGCCCAGCACGACCATCGCGATGCTCTCCAGCAGCGGCCCGTCTGAGAGCACCGTGGCGAGCAGCAGGCCCAGCACCATCAGCGCGAAATACTCCTTCGGACCGAACTCGAAGGCGACCTCGGCCAGCATCGGGGCGAACATGGCGATGGCCAGCGTCGCGACGCAGCCGGCGAAGAACGAGCCGATGGCCGCCGTCGACAGCGCCACCCCGGCGCGACCCTGGCGGGCGAGCTGGTGGCCGTCGATCGCGGTGACGACCGAGGAGGATTCTCCTGGCAGGTTGACGACGATCGCGGTGGTCGAGCCGCCGTATTGCGCGCCGTAGTAGATGCCCGCCAGCATGATCAGCGCCGAATCCGGCGGCAGGACATAGGTGAGCGGCAGGAGCATCGAGATCGTCGCCAGCGGCCCGAGGCCCGGCAGCACGCCGATCAGCGTGCCGAGCAGGCAGCCGATGAAGGCGTAGGAGAGATTGGTCAGCGTCAGCGCATGGGAGAAGCCAAGCGCGAGATTGGACAGAAGCTCCATCACGGCCTCCTAGACGAACGAGGGGAGGAGGTCGAACTGAAGTCCGAGCCCGTAATAGAAAGCGAGAACCGCGAGCGCGGTCAGCGCGATCACGGTGACGATCGCGCCGCGCCAGGTGAATTCACGGCTGGCGAGGCTTGCCACGAACAGCAGGCCGACAAGCGCCACGACCAGTCCGGCCGCATTGAGCAGGAAGGCGAAGAGCAGAATCGAGCCGGTGATCCAGGCAAGCGACTTCAGGTCCCAGCTGTCCAGGCCCTCCTCCGTTGCGCCCGGCCGGATGGCGCCGATCATGATGGCGAGGCCGAGAAGGACGAGCAGGCTGCCCAGCATACGGGGGAAATAGCCCGGTCCCATGCGCGCCGCCGAGCCGGGGTCGTAGTCCCAGCCTATGGAAAGGTAGGCGATTGCGACGATCAGGAAGAGCGCGCCGGAGACGAAGGCGCGCCGGTTGCGGATGTGCATGCTGTTTCCTCCGCTCTCAAAAGCGAAGGTCGGCATCCCTGCCAGGAATGCCGACCAATCTCGTGCCCGACCTCCGGTCGCGGCTACTGGGCGACGATCTTGGCTTCCTCGATCACCTTGCCGTATTTGGTGTTCTCGTCGATGACGAACTGGGTCATCACGTCCGGACCCTTTTCACCGATGATCGTCAGGCCGGTCGTCTTGAAGAACTCGACGATGCCGGGATCCTTCATCGTCTCCTCGACGACGGCGGACAGCTTGTCGACGATCGCCTGGTCGATGCCGGCCGGCGCGGACACCCAGCTCGACGCGACGTTGACGCCGCCCGGGAAGCCCGCCTCGACCACCGTCTGCGCATCCGGATAGGCGACATTGCGCTCGGGCGCGGTCGTGCCGATGACCTTCATCTTGCCCGAATCGACATAGGGCTTCACCACCGAGACGTAGTCGAAGGACAGGTCGATCACGCCCGCCATCAGGTCGGTCATCTGCGCCGAGCCGGCCTTGTACGGGATGTGCAGCATGTCGATGCCGGCGGCCGACTTCAGCAGTTCGCCGACGAGGTGCTGGGCGGTGCCGATGCCGGGCGAGCCGAAGGTCACCTTGCCGGGATTGGCCTTGGCGTATTCGACCAGCTCGGTGATGTTGTTGTAGGGCGTCGCCGGATTGGCCACGATCATCTGGCTGGACGACGAGACGCCGCGGATGTGGATGAAGGCCTTGATCGGGTCGTAGGACAGCTTGCCCTTCTGCAACTGCGGCAGGATCGACATCGGTCCACCCGACGAATAGATGATCGTGTAGCCGTCCGCCTTCGCGTTGGCGACGCTTTCGGTGCCGACGATGCCGCCCGCCCCCGGACGGTTCTCCACCACTACGGGCTGGCCGAGCTTCTCGGTCATGACAGTCGCCATGCGGCGCGCGACGGTGTCGGTGATGCCGCCGGCCGCGAAGGGCACGACGAACGTGACCGGCCGCGTCGGCCAGTCATCAGCCCTTGCGAGGCCCGTCGTCAGGGCCAGCGACACGAGCGCAAAAAAGAGCTTGAGACCCTTCATCTATTCCTCCCAGATCGATTTTCGGTCCGTCGTCTCTATCGGCCGATCCGGAAGGCGGCAAAAGAACATTGCCCGCCGCGGGCTGATTCAGAAACGTGAAATTGGCCCTGGACCAAGGAATTCCGCTTGGGCGGGGAGGTTTCGCGGGCCGTCCCGCCTTCAGGCGCGGGATCGTCAACCATCTTCGCAATGCCCGCCACTTTCAATCGATTGAGGGCGTCCGCGCACCATTCCGTCTTGTATGAATTCCTGCTAAGCGCGCGCAAACACACGGAAATCGGTCGACACAGGGAGAATGGCATGAACGAGAAAATGGCCGCGCAGGCCGCCAACAAGGACGGCTTCATCGCGGCGCTCGACCAGTCGGGCGGATCCACGCCCAAGGCGCTCAGGCTCTATGGCATCGAGGAAGGTTCCTGGTCGAACGAGGCGGAGATGTTCGACCTGATCCACCAGATGCGCGCGCGCATCATCAAGTCGCCCGCCTTCACCGGCGACAAGGTGATGGGCGCGATCCTGTTCGAGCAGACCATGGACCGCGACATCGACAGCACGCCGACGGCGCAGTATCTGTGGGAGAAGCGCGGCGTGGTGCCGTTCCTGAAGATCGACAAGGGGCTCGCCCCGGCAGCCGACGGCGTCCAGCTGATGAAGCCGATGCCGGACCTCGACGCGCTGCTGAAGCGCGCCGTCGCCAAGGGTATCTTCGGCACCAAGGAACGCTCGGTCGTCGACGCGGCCAACGCGAAGGGCATCGCCGACATCGTCGCGCAGCAGTTCGAGGTCGGCGCGCAGGTGCTGTCGCACGGGCTGGTGCCGATCATCGAGCCTGAGGTGACGATCTCGATCGCCGACAAGGCGGAGGCCGAGGAGATCCTGCTCGCCGAGATCCTCAAGCATCTCGACAAGCTTCCCGCCGGCCAGCAGGTCATGCTCAAGCTGACGCTGCCGACGAAGGCGAACCTCTACAAGCCGCTGGTCGACCATCCGAAGGTCATGCGCGTGGTGGCGCTGTCGGGCGGCTATTCGCGCGACGAGGCGAACAAGAAGCTGATGGAGAACGACGGCGTGATCGCATCCTTCTCGCGCGCCCTGACCGAGGGCCTCTCGGCAAAGCAGAGCGACGCCGAGTTCAACGCCGTGCTGGCGTCGGCGATCGACAGCATCTTCGAAGCCTCCCGCGCGCGCTGAAGGGCGCCCGCCGGCTGATTTTCCCGTCGCCTTGCATCGGCGAACAATGCTAAGGGGGCCGCGCGGCCCCCTTACTGCTTCATAGATCCCTGCCCATGCCCACTGCCCAGCCCGCCGACCCTGACGCCGACATCGTCGTGATCGGCGCGGGCATTGTCGGCATCTGCGCGGCGGCGTTCCTCGCCGAGGCCGGCAAGCGGGTGCTGGTCGTCGACCGCACCGGCATCTGCGAGGAGACGAGCTCGGGCAATGCCGCGGCGCTCGCCTTCGCCGAGATCCTGCCGCTGGCCCACAAGGGCATGATGAAGAAGCTGCCGCGATGGTTGTCAGACCCGCTTGGCCCGCTCTCCATTTCACCCGCCTATCTGCCCCGTTTGACACCCTGGCTGTGGCGCTTCTGGCGCGCCGGGCAGGCCGACCCGACGCCGGCGATCGCGGCGCAGGCCTCGCTGATGCGCCTCGCCGAGGCCGAGTGGATGGGTTTGTTTGATCGGTCCGGCACACGGGCGATGCTGCGCGAGGATGGTTCGCTTGATCTGTATGAAAGCGAAAGGGAATTCCAGGAGTCGCTTCCAGGCTGGGCGGCGCGCGAGGTGCACGGCATCGCGCTCCGCCACGTCGAGGGCAAGGCGCTGGCGGAGCTGCAGCCCGGCCTCTCCCCGCGCTTTGTCAAGGGTACTTTCGTGCCCGGCTGGAAAACGGTGGACGATCCAAAGCTGCTGGGCAAGGCGATCTGGGCCTATGCGGAAAGCAAAGGCGCGCGCTTCGTCCGCGGCGTCGTTGCCATCGTGGGCGCGGAGGGCGACGCGGCGCGGATCAAGCTGACAGACGGGAGAGTCCTTGCCGGCCACCACCTGATCATCGCCGCCGGCGCGTGGTCGCACATGCTCGCGTCGCGTTTCGGTGACACCATCCCGCTCGAGACGGAGCGTGGCTACAACACGACGCTGCCCGTCGGGGCGTTCGATCTGAAGCGCCAGCTGTTCTTCGCCGGTCATGGCTTCGTCATCACGCCGCTGTCGACTGGCGTGCGTGTCGGCGGGGCCGTCGAGTTCGCCGGCCTGGAGCGTGCGCCCAACTATGCCCGCTCGAAAGCCATGCTCAAGAAGGCCGCGACGTTCCTGCCGGGTCTCAAGACAGAGGGCGGGCGCGAATGGATGGGCTATCGTCCCTCGCTGCCGGATTCGCTGCCGGTCATGGGCAAGTCGCGCTCGGCCTCAAACGTCTTCTACGCCTTCGGCCACGGCCATCTCGGCCTGACGCAGGCGGCGGCCACGGGGCGGCTGATGCGCGACCTCGTGACGGGGGACGCACCGGCGATAGACCTGACGCCGTTTTCGCCGCAGAGGTTCTAGGATCGACCGATGGTTCGCTTCGGCACCCTCCTAGCCATCGCCACAGGAGCCGCATGATGTCCCGCCATTCCTTCCACATCATCGACGGCCACACCTGCGGCAATCCGGTCCGCCTCGTCGCGGGAGGCGGGCCGCTGCTCGACGGCTCGACCATGATGGAGCGGCGGGCGCATTTCCTCGCCGAATATGACTGGATCCGCACCGGGCTGATGTTCGAGCCGCGCGGGCACGACATGATGTCGGGCTCGATCCTCTATCCGCCGACCCGTCCCGATTGCGACATCGCGATCCTGTTCATCGAGACCTCCGGCTGCCTGCCGATGTGCGGCCACGGCACGATCGGCACGGTGACGATGGCGATCGAGCACGGGCTGGTGAAGCCGAAGACGCCGGGCCTGCTGCGCCTCGATACGCCGGCCGGCCTCGTGCTCGCCGAATACCGGCAGGAGGGCGAATATGTCGAGGAGGTGCGCATCACCAACGTGCCGTCCTTCCTTTATGCCGAGGGGCTGTCGGCGGAGGTGCCCGGCCTCGGCGAGATCGTGGTCGACGTGGCCTATGGCGGCAATTTCTACGCCATCGTCGAACCGCAGAAGAATTTCCGCGACATCGCCGACCATACGGCCGGCGAGCTGGTGGGCTGGAGCCCGGTGCTGCGCAAGGCGCTCAACGACAAATACACCTTCGAGCATCCGGAAAACCCCGGCATCAACCGGCTGTCGCACATCCTGTGGACCGGCGCGCCGACGGTGGACGGGGCCGATGCGCGCAATGCCGTGTTCTACGGCGACAAGGCGATCGACCGCAGCCCGTGCGGCACCGGCACCTCTGCGCGCATGGCGCAACGCCATGCCAAGGGCCTGCTCAAGGAGGGCGAGAGCTTCGTGCACGAGTCCATCATCGGCTCGCTGTTCAAAGGCCGGGTGGAAAAGGAAACCACTGTCGCAAACCGCAAGGCGATCGTGCCATCGATCGGCGGCTGGGCCCGCACCACGGGCTACAACACCATCTTCATCGACGACCGCGATCCCTACGCGCACGGCTTCGTGGTGAAGTAGGCCCCCGCAGAGCACTGCGATCCCGCAGAAAAGCGCGGATTTCCGGGCTTCCGTAACGGATTCTACGAAAGGCTGACGCAGTCTCCGCCGAAAGTCGAAGACTTCGCAGTAGGCCAATGCTAGCGTCCGGCTTGGTCCAGGTCGTCGATCGTCCATGTCGCGATTTTAGGCAGTGCCGCTCCGGCAGGCTGCATGTCGCATTTTGACATTGCAATCCGATATCGTACGGCTACGACTTAAGGGAACCACATAAGGAATGCGCCAGGGGTGGCGACATTCCAGGGGAGCCGACAAACGATGGAATACTTTATCCAGCAGCTCATCAACGGGCTGACGCTGGGATCTATCTACGGGCTGATCGCGATCGGCTACACGATGGTCTACGGCATTATCGGCATGATCAACTTTGCCCATGGCGACATCTTCATGCTCGGCGCGTTTATCGCGATGATCGTCTTCCTGATCCTGGTCGCGATGTTCACAACCATCCACGTGGTGTTCTTCCTCCTGGTGATGATGATCGTCGCCATGCTGACCACGTCGCTGTGGAACTGGACCATCGAGCGCGCCGCCTACCGGCCGCTGCGCGGGTCGTTCCGGCTGGCGCCGCTGATCACCGCGATCGGCATGTCGATCTTCATCTCCAACTTCGTGCAGGTCACGCAGGGCCCGCGCAACAAGCCGATCCCGCCGATGATCTCCTCGGTCTACACCATCGGCGGCATCTCGATCTCGCTGAAGCAGATCGTCATCGCGGTGGTCACCGTCACGCTGCTCGCCGTGTTCTGGTACATCGTCAACAAGACGCCGCTGGGCCGCGCGCAGCGCGCCTGCGAGCAGGACCGCAAGATGGCGGCACTGCTCGGTGTCGACGTGGACAAGACGATCTCGATCACCTTCATCATGGGGGCCGCGCTCGCCGCCGTCGCCGGCACGCTGTTCCTGATGTATTACGGCGTCGTCGCCTTCTCCGACGGCTTCGTGCCGGGCGTGAAGGCGTTCACGGCGGCCGTGCTCGGCGGCATCGGCTCGCTGCCGGGCGCGGTGCTTGGCGGGCTGCTCATCGGCACGATCGAGTCCCTGTGGTCCGCCTATTTCTCGATCGACTACAAGGACGTCGCCGCCTTCTCGATCCTGGCGATCGTGCTGATCTTCCTGCCCTCCGGCCTGATGGGCCGCCCGGAAGTGGAGAAAGTCTAGCGCCATGGCGACATCGCAGACGACTGTAACCGCCGCCGCGAGCAGGGCGGCCGGCGCGCAGCCCAACGTCATCTCGGACGCGCTGAGAGAGGCCTTCTATGCCGGCCTCATCGCGCTCGGCATGTTCGTGCTGATCGTCGGGCTCGAAACGACCCAGAACATCCGCAACGAACTGATCGTCGTGCAGCGCTGGAGCCTGCTCGCCATCGTCGTCGCCATCGTGATGGTCGGGCGCTTTGCCTTCTCGGCCTTCATATGGCCGGAGGTCGAGCGCCGCCGCATGGCGGGCAAGAAGGCGGCCGTCGCCGCCGAGCCCGGCTTCCTGCGCCGCAATTTCACCTGGATCGGCATCCTCCTCCTGTTCCTGTTCCCGGTCTTCGCGGTGTGGACCAGCGGCCTGCAGGGCTCGCTGAAGTGGGTCGACAATTTCGGCATCCAGGTGCTGATCTACGTGATGCTCGCCTGGGGCCTGAACATCGTCATCGGGCTCGCCGGGTTGCTCGACCTCGGCTACGTCGCCTTCTACGCGGTCGGCGCCTATACCTATGCGCTGCTCGGCAAGGAATTCGGCCTGTCGTTCTGGATCCTGCTGCCGGCCGCCGGCGCGATGGCGGCGTTGTGGGGCGTGCTTCTCGGCTTCCCGGTGCTGCGCCTGCGCGGCGACTATCTCGCCATCGTCACGCTCGCCTTCGGCGAGATCATCCGCCTGGTGCTGATCAACTGGCGCGAGGTGACCAACGGGTCCGCGGGCATTTCCGGCATCCCGAAGATCACCTTCTTCGGCTTCTTCAATTTCGACGTCTCGTCGCCGTTCTACATCGGCAAGATGTTCGACCTGCCGACCTCGGGCGTCTACTACAAGATCTTCCTCTACTATCTGATCCTGTGCCTGGCGCTGATCACCGCCTTCGTCACGGTCCGGCTCAGGCGCATGCCCGTCGGCCGCGCCTGGGAGGCGCTGCGCGAGGACGAGATCGCCTGCCGCTCGCTTGGCATCAACACGACGAACACCAAGCTGACGGCGTTCGCCATCGGCGCGATGTTCGGCGGTTTCGCCGGCTCCTTCTTCGCGGCGCGGCAAGGCTTCATCAATCCGGAATCCTTCGTCTTCCTCCAGTCCGCGATCATCCTGGCGATCGTGGTGCTCGGCGGCATGGGCTCGCTGGTCGGCATCGCGGTCGCCGCGCTCGTGATGATCGGCGGCATGGAGGCCCTGCGCGAGATGCAGTTCCTCAAGCTCGCCTTCGGGCAGGATTTCACCCCCGAACTCTACCGCATGCTGCTGTTCGGCATGGCGATGGTCATCGTGATGGTCTGGAAGCCGCGCGGCTTCGTCGGCAGCCGCGAGCCGACCGCGTTCCTGAAGGCGAGGAAATCCGTGTCCGGTTCTTTCACGCGCGAGGGACACGGCTGATGTCGATCGTGGCTTCCGATCCCATTCTCAAGGTCGAGCACCTGTCGATGAAGTTCGGCGGACTGGTCGCGGTGGGCGACCTGTCCTTCGAGGCGCGGCGCGGCGAGATCACCGCGCTGATCGGCCCCAACGGTGCCGGCAAGACGACGGTGTTCAACTGCATCACCGGCTTCTACAAGCCGTCCGAGGGCATGATCACGCTGACGCGGCGCGACGGCACCGCCTATCTGCTCGAACGCCTGCCGGACTTCCAGATCCCGGCCAAGGCGAAGGTGGCCCGCACCTTCCAGAACATCCGCCTGTTCTCCGGCATGACCGTGCTGGAGAACCTGCTGGTCGCCCAGCACAACAAGCTGATGCTGGCGTCCGGGTTCACGGTGCTCGGCCTGTTCGGCGCGCCGGCCTACCGCAGGGCGTCCGCGGAATCGCGTGATCTCGCGGCGCACTGGCTGGAAAAGGCCGACCTGATCGACCGCGCCGACGATCCGGCCGGCGACCTGCCCTATGGCGCACAGCGGCGTCTCGAGATCGCGCGCGCCATGTGCACGGGGCCGGAACTGCTCTGTCTCGACGAGCCGGCGGCGGGCCTCAATCCCAAGGAGTCGCTGGCGCTCAACACGCTGCTCAACGACATCAAGGACAATACGGGCACGTCGATCCTGCTCATCGAGCACGACATGTCGGTGGTCATGCAGATCTCCGACCACGTCGTGGTGCTCGAATATGGACGCAAGATCTCCGATGGCGACCCGTCCTTCGTGAAGAGCGATCCGAAGGTCATCGCCGCCTATCTCGGCATCGACGACCAAGAGGTCGAGACGGTGCTGGTCGAGGTGGGCGACGAGCATGTCATCGAGCAGTTCGACGGTACGCCCGACCCCGAGCAGGGGCCTTCGCCGTCATCGTCGATGATGGCCGGGCCGGTCTCCGATACGATCGAGCATGCCGACCACAGCGAGGGGCTGGTCAAGGTGGCGCCCGGCGCGTCGAAGGCCGATCGCGTCAAGCCCGCCGAAAGCGCCAAGGCTCCTTCCGCAAAGGCCAAGCCGGCCAAGGCTCCGGCAGCACCCAAAGCCAAATCCGAGGCGGCGGCCGGCGCCGCGGTGACGCAGCCGGCGGCCCCGAAGCCCGCGCGGTCCCGCGCGAAGCCGACCGATCAGGCGCCCGTGTCGCTGATGTCGGCCCCGGCGGTGAAGCCCAAGGCCACGGTCAAGGCGAAGCCGGCGGAGACGCCCGCGGCCAAGGCACCGGCAAAGCCCGTGGCCAAGGCGGCCGTTCCAGCGCCGAAGCCGGCAGCGGCCACGGTCCCAGCCAAATCGCCTGCCGCCGCGAAACCTGCCCGGCCGAAGCCCGCTCCGGCAAGCGTAGCTTCGGCCGCTCCCGACGACCTGACGCTGATCAAGGGCATCGGCCCGGTCAATGCGCGCAAGCTCGGCGAGCACGGCATCACCACCTTCGCCCAGATCGCCGCCTGGAAGAAGGCGGACATCGTAGCGGCGGAGGCCTATCTCGAATTCGACGGGCGCATCGCCCGCGAGGACTGGGTCGGCCAGGCCAGGCGTTTCGCCAGGGGCGCCAAGCCGGCGAAGGCCGGTAAGACCGGAGGACGCGGCTGATGGCGACGCAACCGCTTCTTTCCGTCGACGGCGTCGAGACCTATTACGGCAACATCCGCGCACTCAACGGCGTGACGATGGAGGTCAACCAGGGCGAGATCGTCGCCCTGATCGGCGCCAACGGCGCCGGCAAGTCGACGCTGATGATGACGATCTTCGGCGCGCCGCGGGCGAAATCGGGCCGCATCGTCTTCAATGGCACCGACATCACGCAACTGCCCACCCATGAGATCGCCAGGCTGCGGATCGCGCAGTCGCCGGAGGGGCGGCGCATCTTCCCGCGCATGACCGTGCTCGAAAACCTGCAGATGGGGGCGAGCCTCGACAACCTTGCCCATTTCGCCGAGGATTCGGAGAAGGTCTTCGCCCTCTTTCCGCGTCTCAAGGAGCGCATTCAGCAGCGCGGCGGCACGCTGTCGGGCGGCGAGCAGCAGATGCTCTCCATCGGCCGCGCGCTGATGGCGCGGCCAAAGCTGCTGCTGCTCGACGAGCCCTCGCTCGGCCTCGCACCGCTGATCGTGAAGCAGATCTTCGACGCCATCCGCCTGCTCAACCAGGAGCAGGGGCTGACCGTGTTCCTTGTCGAGCAGAACGCCTTCGGCGCGCTTCGGCTCGCCACGCGCGGCTATGTCATGGTCAACGGCAACATCACCATGAGCGGGACCGGCCAGGACCTGCTCGCCAATCCGGAAGTCCGCGCCGCCTATCTCGAAGGCGGGCGGCACTGAGGAGGATATTCTGATGCACGGCATTCTCTACGAGGAAGCCAATATCTGGCAGTTCTTCTTCGTCACGCTCGTGCTGGGCGGCGGGGCGGCCTGGATGACGGGCCGCGCCTGCGCGCAGACCTGGCGGCCGGTATCCAGCCTCGTTGCGTTCCTGCTGTTGCTGGGCGTCGCGGTGCGCTTCATCCATCATGCGCTGTTCGATGGCACGATGTTCACGGCCCAGTTCTACATCGTCGACACGATCATCCTGCTGGTGATCGGCTATCTCGGCTACCGCTACACGCGGGTCAACCAGATGGTCACGCAGTATCACTGGCTCTACGAGCGGGATTCACTTCTGTCCTGGAAGGATAAAAGCTGAGGCGGCGAAGACATTCACCATTCAGGCCGATTTCATCAGGAATCGGCGTGACAAGTCCCTGAAAATGGGCAAAGTTTCCTTTCTGCGAGTTGGGTGGGCATCGCATGAAAGCAATCATCCAGGCCCGCCCGTTTAACGGGAGTGTATCTATGAAGAAGTCTCTCTTGTCGGCCGTCGCCGTGACCGCGGTCCTCGCGTTCAGCGGCAGCGCGTGGGCCGACATCCTGATCGGCGTCGCCGGTCCGATCACCGGTCCGAACGCCGCTTTCGGCGCTCAGCTCCAGAAGGGCGCGGAGCAGGCCGCGGCCGACATCAACGCCGCCGGCGGCATCAATGGCGAGCAGATCAAGGTCGTCATCGGCGACGACGTCTCCGACCCGACGCAGGGTGTTTCGGTCGCGAACAAGTTCGTCGCGGACGGTGTGAAATTCGTCGTCGGCCACTTCAACTCGGGCGTCTCGATCCCGGCCTCGGAAGTCTATGCCGAGAACGGCATCATGCAGATCACGCCGGCCTCGACCAACCCGCAGTTCACCGAGCGGGGCCTGTGGAACACGTTCCGCACCTGCGGCCGTGACGACCAGCAGGGTGCAGTCGCGGGCGCCTACATCGCCGCCAACTTCAAGGACGGCAAGGTCGCCATCATCCACGACAAGACGCCATATGGTCAGGGTCTCGCCGACGAGACCAAGAAAGCCGCCAACGGCGCCGGCGTGACGGAAGTCATGTATGAAGGCATCAACATCGGCGACAAGGACTTCTCGGCCCTGATCGCCAAGATGAAGGAAGCCGGCGTGACGGCGGTCTACTACGGCGGCCTGCACACCGAAGCCGGCCTGATGATGCGCCAGCTGGCCGACCAGGGCCTGAAGGCGGCCTTCATGTCGGGCGACGGCATCGTGTCGAACGAGCTCGCCTCGATCGCTGGCGACGCTGTCGACGGCACCCTGATGACGTTCGCTCCGGATCCGCGCAAGAACCCGGCCGCGAAGGAAATCGTCGAGAAGTTCCGCGCCGCGGGCTTCGAGCCGGAAGCCTACACGCTCTACTCCTACGCCGCCGTGCAGGTCATCGCAGGCGCGGCGAAGGCTGCCGGCGACCTCGACCCGATGAAGGTCGCGGAAGCTGCCAAGGCCAAGGGCCCGTTCGCGACCGCGATCGGCGAACTCGGCTTCGACGCCAAGGGCGACATCACCCGTCCGGACTACGTGATGTACACCTGGAAGAAGGGCGACGACGGCAAGTACAGCTACTTCGAGAACGAATAAGCTCTCTGAACCTGCGCAAAGTGCCCGGCGCGACCCTGCGCCGGGCATTTTCTTTGGCGGATGCCCCGCGACGTCGGCGCGTTTCGCCGATTCTGTTTGCAGTGCAGCATTTTCCGGATAAACATCTTCCCCAGCGTCCCGCCCCTCCCGGAGTGCCTCCTTGCAGATCAAGAAGATCCTTGTCGCGAACCGGTCCGAGATAGCGATCCGCGTCTTCCGCGCCGCCAACGAACTGGGCATCAAGACGGTCGCGATCTGGGCGGAGGAGGACAAATACGCGCTTCACCGCTTCAAGGCGGACGAGAGCTACCAGATCGGCCGCGGGCCGCATCTGGAGCGCGACCTCGGGCCGATCGAGAGCTACCTGTCGATCGACGAGGTGATCCGGGTGGCGAAGCTGTCCGGCGCGGATGCGATCCATCCCGGCTACGGCCTTTTGTCCGAAAGCCCCGAATTCGCCGATGCCTGCGCGGAAAACGGCATCACCTTCATCGGCCCGAAGCCGGAGACGATGCGCCGGCTCGGCAACAAGGTCGCGGCGCGCAACCTCGCGGTCGAGATCGCGGTGCCGGTCATCCCTGCCACCGACCCGCTGCCGGACGACATGGAGGCGGTGAAGACGCTCGCGGCCGAGGTCGGCTATCCGCTGATGCTGAAGGCCTCATGGGGCGGCGGCGGGCGCGGCATGCGCGTCATCCGCTCCGAGGCCGAGCTTGCCAAGGAGGTCACCGAGGGCAAGCGCGAGGCCAAGGCCGCCTTCGGCAAGGACGAGGTCTATCTCGAAAAGCTGATCGAGCGCGCCCGCCATGTCGAGGTGCAGGTGCTGGGCGACACGCATGGCAACGCCGTGCACCTGTTCGAGCGCGACTGCTCGATCCAGCGCCGCAACCAGAAGGTCGTAGAGCGCGCGCCGGCGCCGTATCTTTCGGACGAACTGAGGCAGGAGCTGTGCGGCTACGCGCTCAAGATCGCGCACGCGACCGACTATATCGGCGCCGGCACGGTCGAGTTCCTGCAGGACGCCGACACCGGAAAGTTCTACTTCATCGAGGTCAATCCGCGCATCCAGGTCGAGCATACGGTGACCGAGCAGGTGACCGGGATCGACATCGTCAAGGCGCAGATCCACATCCTCGAAGGTGCCGCCATCGGCACGCCCGAGAGCGGCGTGCCGGCGCAGAAGGACATCCGCCTCAACGGCCACGCGCTGCAGTGCCGCATCACGACGGAAGATCCCGAACAGAACTTCATCCCGGATTACGGCCGCATCACCGCCTATCGCGGCGCCACCGGCTTCGGCATCCGCCTCGACGGCGGCACGGCCTATTCCGGCGCGGTCATTACCCGCTTCTACGATCCGCTCTTGGAGAAGGTGACGGCCTGGGCGCCGACGCCGCTGGAGGCGATCGCCCGCATGGACCGGGCGCTGCGCGAGTTCCGCATCCGCGGCGTGGCGACGAACCTCACCTTCCTCGAAGCGATCATCACGCATCCGTCGTTCAAGGACAATTCCTACACGACCAAGTTCATCGACACGACGCCGGAGCTGTTTGCGCAGGTGAAGCGCCAGGACCGCGCGACGAAGCTGCTCAATTACCTCGCCGACGTAACCGTCAACGGCCACCCCGAGGCGCGCGGGCGGCCGAAGCCCAAGGCGGATGCGGCGGCCCCGGTCGTGCCCTTCGTCGGCGGCGACGTGCCGGACGGCACGAAGCAGAAGCTCGACCAGCTTGGCCCGGCCGGTTTCGCCAAGTGGATGCGGGCGCAGCCGCAGGTGCTCGTCACCGACACGACGATGCGCGACGGCCACCAGTCGCTGCTTGCTACCCGCATGCGCACCTTCGACATCGCGCAGGTGGCGGGCGCCTATGCGCGCGGCCTGCCGCAGCTGCTGTCGCTCGAATGCTGGGGCGGGGCGACCTTCGACGTCGCGATGCGCTTCCTCACCGAGGACCCGTGGGAGAGGCTCGACCTGGTGCGCAAGGGTGCGCCGAACCTGCTTCTCCAGATGCTTTTGCGCGGGGCGAACGGTGTCGGCTACACCAACTATCCCGACAATGTGGTGAAGCATTTTGTCAAACAGGCCGCAGCCGGCGGCATCGACCTGTTCCGCGTCTTCGATTGCCTGAACTGGGTCGAGAACATGCGCGTCGCGATGGACGCGGTGGGCGCCGAGGGCAAGCTGATCGAGGCTGCGATCTGCTACACCGGCGACATCCTGGATCCCGCGCGGGCCAAATACGACCTCAAATACTATGTCGCCCTGGCCAAGGAACTGGAAGCGGCCGGCGCGCATATCATCGCGGTCAAGGACATGGCCGGGCTGCTCAAGCCGGCGGCGGCGAAAGTGCTGTTCAAGGCGCTGCGCGAGGCGACCGACCTGCCGATTCACTTCCACACCCACGACACGTCCGGCATCGCGGCGGCGACCGTGCTGGCGGCCGTCGAGGCCGGCGTCGACGCGGTCGACGCGGCGATGGACGCGCTGTCGGGCAACACGTCCCAGCCCTGCCTCGGCTCGATCGTCGAGGCCTTGAAGGGCACCGAGCGCGATCCGGGGCTCGACACCGGCTGGATCCGGAAACTGTCCTTCTACTGGGAGGCGGTGCGCAACCAGTACACGGCCTTCGAGAGCGATCTGAAGGGGCCGGCCTCCGAAGTCTACCTGCACGAGATGCCGGGCGGCCAGTTCACCAACCTCAAGGAGCAGGCGCGCTCGCTGGGGTTGGAAACCCGCTGGCACGAGGTGGCGCAGGCCTATCACGACGTCAACCTGATGTTCGGCGACATCGTCAAGGTTACGCCATCCTCCAAGGTGGTCGGCGACATGGCGCTGATGATGGTCAGCCAGGACCTCACCGTCGCCGATGTCGAGAATCCGGCCAAGGACATCGCCTTCCCGGATTCGGTCGTCTCCATGCTCAAGGGCGACCTCGGCCAGCCCCCGGGCGGCTGGCCGGCTGCCCTGCAGAAGAAGGCGCTGAAGGGCGAGACGCCGATCACCGTGCGCCCCGGCTCGCTGCTCAAGGACGCCGACCTCGGCAAGGCGCGCAAGGAGGCCGAGGAGAAGGCCGGCCGCAAGCTCTCCGAGTTCGAGTTCGCCTCCTATCTGATGTATCCGAAGGTGTTCACCGACTTCGTCTCCGCGCAGGACAATTACGGTCCGGTCTCGGTGCTGCCGACGCCGACCTATTTCTACGGCATGAAGGCGGAGGACGAGATCTTCCTCGACATCGAGAAGGGCAAGACGCTGGTGGTGCGCTGCCTGGCCATTGGCGATGTCGACGAAAAGGGCATGGTCACCGTGTTCTTCGAGCTCAACGGCCAGCCGCGCCGCGTCAAGGTGCCGGACCGCGTCCATGGTGCGGCAAACGGCAAGGCGCGCCGCAAGGCGGAGCCGGGCAACGAGGCGCATGTCGGCGCGCCGATGCCGGGCGTCATCTCCGGCGTGGCGGTGGCGGCAGGCCAGTCGGTCAAGGCCGGCGACATCCTCGTCTCGATCGAGGCGATGAAGATGGAGACGGCACTGCACGCCGAGCGCGACGGCACCATCGCCGAAGTGCTGGTCCGCCCCGGCGAGCAGATCGACGCAAAGGACCTGCTGGTGGTGTTCGGGTAGGGCGCCTGGCGCGTCAGAGCGCCTGGCCGGCGAGCGCGGCCTGTGTGCGTGCGCCCGGTCGACCTTCGCGCCGGCCGCCGCGCGCATACCGGCCCGGTGGTTGTCCGACATGGCGGCTGAACGCCGTGCTGAACGTGCTCGCGGAGCCGTAGCCGACGCGCCGGGCGACTTCGTCCAGCGCGATATCGCCGTCGCGCAGCAGGTCCTTCGCCATGGCCATCCGCCAGGCGAGCAGGTATTCCATCGGCCGCAACCCGACGCAGCGGGTGAAGCGGTCGAAGAAGGCCGACCGCGACATGGCCGCCTCCTGCGCAAGCTCCGCCACCGTCCAGGCGCGCTCGGGATCGCCGTGCATCTGCCGCATCGCTCCGGCGACCCGCGCATCGGCCAGTCCGCGCAGCAGGCCAGGCGGCGCATCCTTGCCCTGGCTTGCACGCAGCGCCTCGATCAGCAGGATCTCGACGAGGCGCGCGAGCACGAAGTCGCGGCCGACGTTCTGCTCCCCGGCCTCCTCGCCGACAAGGCGCACCAGTTGCGAGAGCCGCGCCACGCCGCGCACATGGATCATCGCCGGCAGAAGCGACACCAGCAGGGAAGCGTCGGGCGAATCGAAGACGAAATAGCCGCCGAGCAGGCGCACGTCCGCGGGTCCGTCCTGGCGGCCGTGGCGAACCTCCTCCGTCGGCGCCGGCGCGACCTTGGGATCGATGTGCCGCGGCGTCGCGGGCTCGAAGCTGGACATGGTGAAGGCGGGCGTTGCCGGCAGGAGGACGAAGTCGCCCGCTTCAAGGGTGACCGGCTCCACGCCGTCGACCGCGAGCCGGCAGCTTCCTTCCAGCACCGCGCAGAAGCCGGGCTCGCCGAAGGCGGAGTAGCGCACGCCCCAGCGGCCGGCGCCGCTGATCCCCTTCGAGAAGACGGTGCGAGGACGGAGCAGTTCGATGACTTGAGCGAGCGGATCGGTCATTTCCGGACTTTCGACGATAAAATCAGGACTTCGGATTGATGATGGTCCAGAATGCCTCGGTTATTCCTGTCGCGTCAACTGCAACAAGGGATATGAAAATGAAAACCGTTCTGATCACCGGCTCCTCCTCGGGTTACGGGCTCGAGACCGCCCGCCACTTCCACTCGCGCGGATGGAACGTCATCGCGACGATGCGTACGCCCCGCGAGGAAATCCTCCCCCGCTCCGAGCGCATCCGCGTGCTGCCGCTCGACGTCACCGACGCTGCGAGCATCGCTGCGGTGATCGAGGCGGCGGGACCGATCGACGCGCTGGTCAACAATGCCGGCATCGGCGTCGTCGGCGCCTTCGAGGCGACGCCGATGTCGCATGTGCGCAAGGTGTTCGAGACCAACACGTTCGGCGTGATGGCGATGACGCAGGCCGTCATCCCGCAGTTCCGCGAACGCCGCTCCGGCGTGGTGGTCAACGTGACCTCCAGCGTCACGCTCGCGTCGATGCCGCTCGCCGCCGCCTACACCGCCAGCAAGCTGGCGATCACCGGATTCACCGGCTCGCTGGCGCATGAGCTCGGAGCGTTCGACGTGCGCGTCAAGCTGGTGGAGCCCGGCTATGCCCCGACCACCCGCTTCTCGCAGAACACCCAGGTTCGCGTCGAAGACCTGATCCCGCCGGCCTACGCGGCCTATGCCCAGCCGATCTTCGCCGAGTTCGCGTCGCCTGCGCTGGTCACGAAGGAAACCGACGTCGCCGAAGCGGTGTGGGAGGCAGCGAACGACATGACGGGCCAACTGCATTTCCCCGCGGGCCCCGATGCCGTGGCACTGGCGCGGGCGGCTTGAGCGTGGCGGGGGTCGGGAGATCGCATGTGGCGGGCACCCCACTCCTAACCCCTCCCCGCAAGGGGGAGGGAAACGAGGTCGTCGCCATTCCGCCAAAACGGTCCAAGCTGTGCAGGGCAGTTTCGCCGCCAATTCCCCCTCCCCCTTGCGTGGAGTAGGGGTAGGGGTAGGACGATGGAGATCCTGCAGCGTCTTTCCTGGTCTCTGCTGGCCCAATCGCTTGGATTGGCAAGTGGCTTGATGGTGTTTCTAAATCGATTTAAGAAACTCCGATGTCGAGCCTCGCCGCTGCAAATCCCGCCCTTCTCCGTGCCCGCTGGGCGGTTGCCGCGCTGTTTGCCGTCAACGGATTCATCATCGGCAGCTGGGCGCCGCAGATCCCGCTGTTCCTTGCGCGGCTCGGCATCACCGAGTTCACCCTCGGCCTGCTGATCCTCGGTTTCGGCCTCGGCGCGCTGATCGCGATGCCTGCTGCCGGCTATGTCATCGGCCGACAGGGCTCGCGCGTCACACTCACCTGGTTCGCCTTCGCGGCCGCCTTCGGCCTGATCGTAGTCGTGGCCGCGCCGAGCGTCTGGACGGCGGCGTTCGCCATGGTGCTGTTCGGCGGGCTGGTCGGGGGCATGGACGTGTCGATGAACGCCAATGCGGTGGCCGTCGAGCGGTCGCTCGGCCGCGCCATCATGTCGTCCTCGCACGGCTTCTGGAGCCTCGGCGGCTTTGCCGGCGGCGCGGCCGGCGGTCTGGTCATCGAGCGCTTCGGCGCGCTCGCCCATGCCGGAGCCGTAACCGTCGTCGCGCTCGCGGTTGTGGCCCTCGTCGTGTCGCAGCTCGGCGGCGACGACCGGCCCGAGCCGCACGAGCGCCAGCCGCTCGCTTTGCCGCGCGACCCCTCACTTTATCTCGTCGGCCTCATCGCGCTGTTCTGCATGGTGCCGGAAGGGGCGGTGCTCGACTGGGCCGCCCTTTATCTCAAGGAGGAACGCGGCGCCTCGATCGCCACCGCCGGCTTCGCCTTCGCGGCGTTCTCGGCGGCGATGGCCACGATGCGCTTCGTCGGCGACCGGGTGCGCGATCGGTTCGGTGCGGTGAAGACGCTGCGCGTCTCGGCGCTGATCGCGGCGGTGGGCATGTTCGCGGCGGGGCTCGCGCCGGAGACCTGGATGGTGATCGCCGCCTTTTCCCTTGCCGGGCTCGGCATCGCCAACACCGTGCCGATCGCATTCTCGGCCGGCGGCAATCATCCCGGCCTGCCGCCGGGGGCGGGCATGAGCGTCGTCACGACGATCGGCTATTCCGGCATCCTGGTCGCGCCTTCGGGCCTCGGCTTCGTCGGCGGCCATTTCGGCTTCGCGCCGGTTTTCCTCGGCGTGGCCGTGCTCCTCCTCCTTGTCGCCGCACTCGCCTCTTATGCAAAGGCAGCCGATTGATCCGCGACGCGCCGCCGCTCTGGTGCGGTGGTGCGAAGAGGGGTATAGCGACCCGCGATGAAGCCGCAGCCGCATAAGGCACGTCCCGCACCGACGCATCTCCTGTCGGCGGTGATGCTTTGGCTGGCGGCCGTGCTGACGCTCGGCGCCGGCATCCAGCAGGTCGCCCCGCCCGACGCGGGCCAGCTGCGTCCCGCATCCACCGGCGCCGCCCGTTCCGGCGGCCTGCCCCTCCAGCGTTCGACCGCGCCCAGCGCGCAGATGCGGATGGTTCTGGTCACCGAGCGCGCGCTCGAGGCCGTTCCGGCGTCGGGCTTCGACGGTCCCGATCCGGCGATCGTCCCGGACATCCGTCTCGACCTTCCGGCGCTGCGCGCGGCGCATGGCGGAACATCCCTTTCCACCTTCTCTCTCTCCGCCCGCGCCTCGGGCTTCCAGGCCCGCGCTCCCCCGATCCTCGCCTGACGCAGAACCGCCCCTTCGGGGCGGACCGTTCAGGCTTTTCGACGCACGCGGCCTCGCGCCGTAACAGCGTCTTTCGAAGGATCAGATCATGCGCACTTCCAGGAGCGTGATGTTGGGCTATGCCCTCATCATCCTCGTCGGCGTTCTCGCCGCACTTCCAAGTCTCTTCACCGCGCAGCAGCTCGCCGCGCTTCCCAACTGGGTGCCCAAGCACCAGATCACCCTCGGCCTCGATCTCCAGGGCGGCTCTCACCTCGTGCTCGAGGTCGATTCCGCCGCCTTGAAGCAGGACAGGCTGCAATCGCTGCTCAACGACGCCCGCACGGCGTTGCGCAAGGACGGCGTCCGCACCGACTCTGTTCGCCTGGTGGGTGACACGGTAACGGTCGCGGTCGCCGATCCGGCCACCCGCGCCAAGGCGATCGATAGCCTGAAGGCGCTGTCCACGCCCGTCACGGCGATCGGCTTCTCCGCCGGCTCGTCGGATCTCGCGGTCGACGGCTCCGATGCGAGCGCGCCGATCAAGGTCACGCTTACGGAAGCGGGCCTCAAGGACCGCCTCGATCGTGCCGTCGAGCAGAGCCTCGAGATCGTGCGCCAGCGCGTCGACCAGGTCGGCGTCGCGGAGCCAACCATCCAGCGCGTCGGCGCGGACCGTATCCTGGTCCAGTTGCCCGGCCTGCAGGACCCGACGAGGCTGCGCCAGCTGCTCGGCAGCACTGCCAAGATGACGTTCCACATGGTCGCCAATGTCGGCCAGGGCGAGCCGCTGCCGCGCGGCGTGACCATGCTGCCGGACGCCAAGGGCGGCGGCCAGGTGCCGGTCGAGGATCGCGTCGCCGTTGACGGCGAGCGCCTCACCGATGCCCGCGCCGGCTTCGACCAGCGCACCAAGGAGCCGATCGTCTCCTTCCGCTTCGACAGCCTCGGCGCGCGCCAGTTCGCCGAGATCACCGGCCAGAACGTCGGCCGGCCCTTTGCCATCGTGCTCGACGGCAAGGTGCTGACCGCGCCCGTCATCCGCGAGGCGATCGTCGGCGGGTCCGGCCAGATCAGCGGCAACTTCACCGTCGACGAGACGGTGACGCTGTCGGCGCTGCTGCGTTCCGGCTCGCTGCCGGCGCCGCTGACCGTGATCGAGGAACGCACCGTCGGTCCCGATCTCGGCGGCGATGTCATCAAGATGGGCATCTATACCGGCATTGCCGGCTTCGTCGCCGTCGTGCTGTTCATGGTGGCGCTCTACGGTGCGTGGGGCATGATCGCAAACGTCGCGCTCCTGCTGCATGTCGTGCTCACCTTCGGCGCGCTGGCCATGCTGGGGGCGACACTGACGTTGCCCGGCATCGCCGGCATCATCCTCGGCATCGGCCTCGGCGTGGACGCCAACATCCTGATCAACGAGCGTATCCGCGAGGAGACCAAGCGCGGGCTCGGCGCCTTCGCGGCGCTCGACCAGGGCTTCAAGCGCGCCTATTCGACGATCGTCGACGCGAATGCGACCTCGCTGATCGTGTCCAGCCTGCTGTTCATGTTCGGCGCCGGCCCGGTGCGCGGCTTCGCGGTGACGATGGTGCTCGGCACGCTGCTGTCGATGTTCACCGCCGTCGCCGTCACCCGCGTCATCATGCAGGAAGTGGTGCGCCGGCGGAAGCTGAAGGTGCTGCGCATCGAGCCGCTGTTCCGGTTCTTCCCGGAAAAGACGTCGATCTCCTTCATGAAGGGCCGTTTCCTCGGCATCGGCGTGTCGATCCTGCTGTCGCTCGCCTCGATCGGCCTGTTCATGAAGCCCGGCCTCAACTACGGCATCGACTTCAAGGGCGGCATCCAGGTGGAGATCACCTCGTCGCAGCCGGCCGATCTCGGCCAGCTGAGAAGCACGCTCTCGGATCTGGGCTTGGGCGAAATCGCGCTGCAGAACGTCGGCGACGCCGACCACGTCCTGATCCGCGTCCAGCGGCAGGATGGCGGCGAGATCGCGCAGACGACGGCCGTCGAAAAGGTGAAGCAGGCGGTGCAGAAGCTCGATCCGGGCGTGAAGTTCGAGCGCACGGAGGTGGTCGGGCCGAAGGTCTCCGGCGAGCTTGCCCAGTCGGGCGTGCTGGCGGTGGTCCTCGCGGCGGCGGCGATGCTTTGCTACATCTGGTGGCGCTTCGAGTGGAACTTCGCCATCGGCGCGATCGCGACGCTGGTGCTCGACACGACCAAGATGGTCGGCTTCTTCGCCCTGCTCGGCCTCGACTTCAACCTGACGGCGATCGCGGCCCTGCTGACCATCATCGGCTATTCGGTGAACGACAAGGTGGTGGTCTACGATCGCATGCGCGAGAACTTGAGAGCCTACAAGAAGATGCCGTTGCGCAACGTCATCGACATGTCGATCAACCAGGTGTTCGCGCGCTGCGTCTACACCTCGGTCGCGATCCTCCTGTCGATCGTGCCGATGGCGATCTGGGGCGGCAAGGCGACCGAAAACTTCGCCGTGCCGATGGTGGCCGGCGTGGTCGTCGCGACGACGTCCTCGATCTTCATCGCAGCCCCCATCCTGCTCTTCCTCGGCGACTGGTGGACCCGGCGCCACCCCAACCGGGCGCTCGAAGCGCCGGACGCCGTGCCGGCCAAGGGCTGAGGACAAAGACCGGCGGCAGAGCAATCTGCCGCCGGTCTTGTTTTGCCAAGTCGATAACCTGCTCGCGGCAGGGAGTGCCCTATTCGGCTGCGTCGCGCTGGGGCTCGTCGGGCGCTTCCGGATGGCCGGGGGCGGTTTCGCAGCCGAGGTCGGGAAAGGCGAGAACGCGGCGCTGGTGGAAATCTGTGCGCACCACCAACAGGCCGCGCTCCTCGAAATAGGCGAGCAGGCGCCGGGCGCGGCGCGGCGAGTGGCTGCCATAGGCGCGGGCGAGCGTGGCGTCGGACGGGGCCGGGGCGTTGAGCGTCGCCGCGCGCGCGACCATCAGGAACACGCCTTGCAGGTCGTCGGGCAGGGTTTCCGAAAGCGACAGCGCCTTTGCCCAGACTTCGCCGCCGGCCTGTTCGTCGACGCCGGCGCGGGCGACCGCCAGCCGGCGGCGGAAGCCCGACAGCGACAGCGGCTCGCCGGGCACGCGCCGGATGCGGCTGCGGACCAGGAAGTCCTGATAGAGCACGGCGTCGGTGCGGAAGGCCGCATCGGGATCGTCGAGAATCTCCCGCAGCACGGCGTCGATGCCGGCATCCCGCTCGGCTTCGTCGATGATGGCGAAGACCGGCTCGGCCGGCGGCGCAGGCGCGGGCTTGGGGCGCGACAGCTGCGCCAGCAGGTCGGCGGTGGGGATCGGCGTCGGTGGCGGCTTGCGCACCACCAAGCGCGCCTCGTCGGGCGCGGGCGTGAAGATCAGGTCGCCGGCGTCCTGGGGCGCCTCCGGCAGCGGCATCAGCTTCGGGCTTCCCGAGCGCGCCGAGGTCTCGACGCTGCCGATGGTGATCGGCAGCGGGCGGCGCGACAGGGCCGGCCCCAGCGCAACGAAATTGCCGCGCGCCAGGTCGCGAAACATCTCGGCCTGGCGGCGATCCATGCCCAGCAGGTCGGCCGCGCGCGCCATGTCGATGTCGAGGAAGGTGCGGCCCATCAGGAAGTTGGACGCTTCCGCCGCGACATTCTTCGCCAGCTTGGCCAGCCTCTGGGTGGCGATGACGCCGGCCAGGCCGCGCTTGCGGCCGCGGCACATCAGGTTGGTCATGGCGGCGAGCGAGAGTTTCCGTGCCTCGTCCGCGACCTCGCCGGCGGCGGCGGGCGCGAAAAGCTGCGCCTCGTCGACCACGACGAGCACCGGATACCAGTGGTCGCGCTCGGCATCGAACATACCGCCGAGGAAGGCGGCGGCGGCGCGCATCTGCTGCTCGACGTCGAGACCTTCGAGGTTGAGCACGACCGACACGCGGTGCTGGCGCACACGACCCGCGATCCGCGTCAGCTCCGCTTCGGTGCGGGCGGCGTCGACCACCTGATGGCCGAACTTCTCCGCCAGCGTGACGAAATCACCCTCGGGATCGATGATGCATTGCTGCACCCACGGCGCGCTCTGCTCCAGCAGGCGGCGCAGCAGATGCGACTTGCCGGACCCGGAATTGCCCTGCACCAGCAGGCGGGTCGCCAGCAGTTCTTCCAGATCCATCTCCGCCATGGCGCCGCGAGCCGCGACGCCCAAGTCGATATTGACCTTCATCCGGTACCCCTTCCGGCACCGTCCTTAGCATCCGCTGTCAGGCGGCGCGACGCGGCGCCACAGGGATTCCCACAGGCTCGATGACGTGGACTTCGCTAGAGGGCAATTCGTCCCTACTCCATGCCGAGAGCGGCCTTGTAGAGGTCGAGGATCGCCTCTTCCTCCTGGCGCTCGGCCTGGTCCTTCTTGCGCAGCCGGATGATGGTCCGCACGGCCTTCGTGTCGAAGCCGGTGCCCTTCATCTCGGCATAGACGTCCTTGATGTCGTCGGAGATCGTCTGCTTCTCCTCCTCGAGCCGCTCGACGCGCTCGATGAAGGCCTTGAGCTGGCCGGCAGCGACAGTCTGCGAGGTTTCTGTGATCTCGTCGGCCAAGGTATACTCCTCAATCTGGTCGTTGCAGGGCGACTCGCACGCCGCCCGGGAGGCCTGCGATGCCCCACCGTCCCGGCAGGGTCAAGGCGCAAACGGGTCACACCGGCATGCTGCTGTCAGTGGTCCTTCGGACGGCTCTGCTCGAAGGCGGCCTTCTTGGCGTCGGACGCCTCGGTCTGGTGCTTCGCCTGCCATTCGGCATAGGGCATGCCGTAGATGATCTCGCGCGACTCGTCCTTGGACATGTCGTGCCCGGCCGCGTTGGCGGCATCGCGATACCAGTTCGACAGGCAGTTCCGGCAGAAACCGGCGAGGTTCATCATGTCGATGTTCTGCACGTCGGTGCGCTCGCGCAGGTGCTGCACGAGGCGGCGGAAGGCGGCGGCCTCGAAGTCGCGCTGCTCGGTCTCGGTCAGGTCTGTCATGGGAGCCTCCTCAGATCGGTCCCGTGCGGGACCCGAACTGTTTCGCTTCATGGATATCGGGTCGCCGGTTGATCGCGTCAAGCATCGGAGCGAGGCGTTCCGCCCATTCGTCGGCGCCGGCCTGCGTTCCGATCAGGTCCTGTCGGATCTCGATCAGCACATGGGCGAAGCCGTTGACGATCGCATGACGGAACATCGTGTCGCCGCGCAGCGCCCCGTCATAGGGCTCGTTGTCGCCGACGACGAGCGAGCCGTCCGCCGCCAGCGCCTCGATCAGCGGCAGCGGCGCGCGGGGATCGCTGTCCCACAGGATACCGGCATGCCAGGGGCGCGGGCGGCCCTGCATGACAGGCGTGAAGGAGTGCATCGAGACGATGAACGGCGACCGGCCGGACGCCTCCGAGACGGAGGACATCAGCGCGCCCACCGCGTCGTCATAGGGGCGGTAGAAGCGGTCGAGCCGCTGCTGCCGCTCGTCGTCCGACATCGGATAGTTTCCGGAAATCACCGTGCCGTCATAGACCTGCCGGATCAGCGTCGGGTCGTCCTCGCCGCGGTTCGGATCGATCAGCAGCCGCGAGAAGCCGCACAGCACTGCCGGCGCGCCGGTGATGGCGGCCAGCCGGCGCGTGACCACCTCCACGCCGATGTCATAGGCGATGTGGCGGTCGAACTCGGCGGCGGACAGGCCGAGGTCGCCATATTCGTCCGGCATGTCCCGCTTGGCGTGGTCGGCAACGATCAGCATGCCGCCGGCGCGGTTGCCTTCGATGATCTCGAATGGGGAAAAGAGGGCCGTCCTGGCCATGTCGATTCTGGGTTCCGCTCGTGGTCCGGATGCGGCTCTTCTTCCACCTCGTGCAGCCTCGCGCAATGCCGTATCGATATAGATGCGGCGAAACTGCGGATTTCACCGGGCTTCTGCCGCAGTGCAGCGGAGTTTCGTTGACAGACCGCGCGAGTTTTCCGAAAAGAACCTTAGATTGCTTCGTCAGCCGAAGAGTTCGAGAATGCAGGTCGCCAAGGCCGCACGCGTGCGCCATGCCATCACCTTGCCGGCGCTTTTCGCTGCGGCGACGCTGGGAACGGTCGCCTTTTCCACGCCGGCGCTGGCCGATTTCCGTGTCTGCAACGCAACGCAGAGCCTCGTCGGCGTGGCGATCGGCTATCGCGCCGCCGCGGGCTGGATCACAGAGGGCTGGTGGCACATCGAGGCGTCGACCTGCAAGACGCTGATCGAGGGCCCGCTCGCCTCGCGCTACTACTACCTCTATGCCGAGGATGCCGAGCGCGGCGGCCGCTGGGACGGCCCGACCACCATGTGCGTGGCCGAAAAAGAGTTCAAGATCACTGCCGTGAACGATTGCGTGCGGCGCGGCTTCCAGCGCGCCGGCTTCCAGGAATACGATACGCGCGAACAGTCGAGCTGGATGGTCGAACTGACCGACGAACTGCCGCCCGGCGGCCCGACCCCTCCCAGCCCGACAGGCTCTCAATGAGACGCAGCCGCAAGGTCAAGATCCTCGCCACGCTCGGACCCGCCTCGTCCGACGAGGCGATGATCCAGAAGCTGTTCGAGGCCGGTGCGGACGTGTTCCGCATCAATATGAGCCATACCGATCATCCCCTGATGCGGGAGCTTGTCGGCCGCATCCGGGCGGTGGAGACGAAGGTCGGCCGGCCGATCGGCATCCTCGCGGACCTGCAGGGTCCGAAGCTGCGCGTCGGCCTGTTCGCCAACGGCAAGGAGACGCTGACGCCGGGCCAGACCTTCACGCTGGACGCCGATCCCGCGCCGGGCGACGCGACGCGGGTGCACCTGCCGCATCCGGAGATCCTCTCCTCGGTGAAGCCCGGCGACCGCCTGCTGATCGACGACGGCCGTCTCGCGCTGTTGGCCGAGAAGACGGACGGCACGTCGATCGTCTGCAAGGTGATCTCCGGCACGACGATTTCGAACAAGAAAGGCGTCAGCCTGCCCGACACGGAACTGCCGGTCGGCGCGCTGACGGAAAAGGACCGCAGGGACCTGGACGCGGTGCTGGAGACCGGCGTCGACTGGGTGGCGCTGTCGTTCATCCAGCGGCCGGAGGATCTCGCGGAAGTGCGCAAGATCGCCAAGGGTCGCGCGGCGCTGATGTCGAAGATCGAGAAGCCGCAGGCGGTTGCCCGCCTGTCGGAGATCATCGAACTTTCCGACGCGCTGATGGTGGCGCGCGGCGACCTTGGCGTCGAGATGCCGCTGGAAGCCGTTCCCGGCATCCAGAAGCAGATCACGCGCGCCGCCCGCCGCGCCGGCAAGCCGGTGGTCGTGGCGACCCAGATGCTGGAATCGATGATCTCTGCCCCGGTGCCCACTCGCGCCGAGGTGTCCGACGTGTCGATCGCCGTGTTCGAGGGCGCGGATGCGATCATGCTCTCGGCCGAATCCGCCGCCGGCCAGTATCCGATCGAGTCGGTCGCAATGATGAACAAGATCGCCGAGAAGGTGGAGCAGGACCCCGTCTATCCCGGCATCATCAACGCGCAGCGCTCGGAGCCCGAGGCGACCGGCGCCGACGCCATCTCCGCCGCGGCGCGGCAGATCGGCGAGACGCTGAAGCTGTCGGCGATCGTCACCTATACCTCGTCCGGCACGACCGGCCTGCGCGCGGCGCGGGAGCGGCCGCAACTGCCGATCATCTCGCTCTCGCCCGTGCTTGCCACGGCGCGGCGGCTGTCGCTCGTCTGGGGCCAGCATTGCGTGGTAACGCCCGACGCCCATGACCTTGACGACATGGTGGACCGCGCCTGCCGCATCGCCTTCGACGAAGGCTTCGGCAAGCCTGGCGACCGGATCATCGTCACCGCGGGCGTGCCGCTGGGCACGCCGGGCGCCACCAACATGCTGCGCATCGCCTATATCGGCTCGGACGGACTGAGCGGATTCTGATTCCGCCCGCCGGGGATCAGATCTCCTTCGGCAGCCCCTTAGCAGCGCGGCTCGACGCGACCGCATGCGCGTCGGGCGATCCGGGTGACCAGGGCCTATTCCACCGGCTTCAATTCGGGCGCGCGATAGGGCGCTGTCTCGTCGACACAGATGCCGACGCCATGCCGGTCATCGGCGATGCGTGCCTCGACGGCCTTCGCGAGCGCCTGGAGATCGGCCGGCTGACCCGCGACCTTGCCGATCGCGGCAATGGCCAGGTCGGTCGCGATCCAGTCCGGCTTGTGGCCGAGATTGTGCACCCACACCAGTTCCGCGCCCGGAATGTCGCGCCCGAGGCCGGCGGAGTGGATCTCCTCGTAGACCACCGTGTCGCTGTCGCCGGAGATCACCACCGTGGGCGCCGTGATCTCGCGGTAGCGCGGCGCAGTCGCCAGCGCATGGCGGTAGAGGCCCTCCACGTCCGTCGCATTGGCCCGGAACGCCGCCGGCCGCAGCACCAGCGCGATCGAGGCATCGCGGACGTAGTGGTCCGGCGCCCTGTTCGGCGAGAAGACGCATTCGCTCGCGCTGCCGATCCGCAGGATGCCGCCGAGATAGGACAGCGTCTCGGAAAAGAGCCGCCCGACCACCGGTTTCGTCGTCAGCGTGTAATACCAGGAGGTCGCGCCGCCCGGCCACGGATGGCTGGCCGGCGCGAGGAAGACGAGGCCCGCCGTGCGATCCCGAAAGTCGAGCGCGAAGGTGGCCGCGATCGCGCCGCCGAAGGAATGGCCGACAACGATGGCGCGGTCGATCCCGACATGGTCCATCAGCGCGGCGATCGTCCTGGCCTGGCCATGCGGGTCCTCGTTTGCCGCGCCGCGGGCGGACCAGCCGTGGCCCGGCCGATCGAGGAACAGCATCTCCGCCCGGCCTTCGAGCGCCTGACGGAAGGGCAGCATCTGGTCCTTCAGGTTGCCGCTCGCACCATGGACGAAGACGACCGGCGGAAGATCGCGGGCGGAAGGGCCTGCGACATGGACGAAATGCATCCGCGTGCCATTGATCGTCGCAAACGATCCGACAGGCGGATTGCGCCGCTCGATCAGCCAGGTTCCGACGCGGGTGACGCCGGCCAGCGTGAGCGACAGGGCGACGACGAACAGGATCAGCGCATAGACGAGGTTCATGAGCCGGCGGGAGCAGGGACAAGGGATGTGGAGAGCATAGGCGCTGGCGCGCCGGAGGGAAGACTCAGATTCCCTCGCCGGCCAGTTCTTCGGCCAGTTCCGCCACTTCCTTCTGGGCGCCGCGCATCATCGGGTAGATCGCCAGCGCGCGCTCGTAGGCGTCCAGCGCGAGCTCCTTGCGGCCCGACTGCTTGAGGATCGCGCCCATGCCGGACAGCGCGCCGAAATGGCGCGGCTCGAGCCTCAGCGTCTTGTCGATGTCGGCCATCGACTTGCGGTAGTTGTTCATCAGGAAATGCACGGTGGCGCGCTGGTTCCAGCCTTCGGCGTAGTCAGGCTCAAGCACGGTGACCCGATCGAGGAAATCCAGCGCCACGCCGTATTTCTTGGCCTTCACCGCATCTTCCGACCACTGCATCATCGCATCGATCGATGCGCTGCCGGAGTGGAGCCAGCTGTCACGGATGCGCGACGCGATGCGCTCGGCCGCCTTTTCCTTGCGCTCGCGCCTGAGCTCGTCGAACAGCTTGTCGAGCGCGGCCGTCCGGTCGGCCTGCGTCATGGCCGGCGCGACGGGAGCGGCGCTCGATTGAGCGTATGAGGGGAGGGCCGGGGCGAGGACGCCCAGTCCGAGGAGCAATAGCAAAACACCGCGCATACCGGGAACGTAGTCCCGATTCGCGCGGCGTCAAACTGAAATTCGCGTGAGGCGGGCGCTCAGCCCTGGCGCGCCTTGTAGCGCGGAGCCGTCTTGTTGATGATGTAGATGCGGCCCTTGCGACGAACCAGGCGGTTGTCGCGGTGACGGCCCTTGAGCGCCTTGAGCGAGTTCTTGATCTTCATTGTCTTAGCCCGTCGGTGAGGCCCGTTCGGGCCAAAACGAAAGACGCGCCGATGGGGCGCGCCAAAAACGATGCGGGTCCATACCGGCGCGGCGGCGGGCTGTCAAGGCGTTGCGCCTATCTCGCCACCAGCGACACGTTCAGTCGGGTTCCCGTGGCCTCGGCATAGCGACGAAGCGTCGACAGCGACGGAGAAATGCGGCCGCTTTCGAGACGTGCGATGGCGGATTGGGTCGTTCCGAGACGGATTGCCAGTTCCGCCTGCGAAAGATGGGCGGAGGTACGGGCGGCGATCAGCGCCTCGATCACCGCATATTCCTCGTCGGCCTTGACATACTCGGTCGCGAATTCCGGATTCTTCGAGAGTCTCTGCTTCAGGTCCGTGAGTTTCGTCATCGCATCACCTGCTTGCTCAATCAGAATACGACGCAAAACATAGCAGAAATGCTATCGAGAATACCTCGTCAACCGCGTGAAATGCCCCATCTTGCGCCCGGGCCGCGCTTCGGCCTTGCCGTAGAGGTGGATGACGGTGTCCGGCTCGGCGGCGAGGTCGGCGAGCCGGTTCACGTCGTCGCCGATCAGGTTTTCCATGACGCAGTCCGAGTGGCGCTTCGGATCGCCGAGCGGCAGGCCTGTGACCGCGCGGATGTGCTGCTCGAACTGCGAGATGGCGCAGGCGGCCTCGGTCCAGTGTCCGGAATTGTGCACGCGCGGCGCGATCTCGTTCACCAGCAGGTTGCCGTCGCCGAGCACGAAGAACTCGACGCCGATGACGCCGACATAGTCGAGCGCTTCGAGGATCGCCGTCGCGCCCTTGCGCGCCGCCTCTGCCGTCCGCTCCGGGATGCGCGCCGGAACGGTCGAGGTGTGCAGGATTCCGTCGCTATGGACGTTCTCGGCCGGGTCGTAGCAGCGCACCGTCCCGTCGCGGCCGCGCGCGGCGATGATCGATATCTCGCGCTCGAAGGGGACCAGGCTTTCGAGGATCAGCGGGACGGCACCCATGGCTGCGTAGACGCCGGCGAGATCGGCCGGATTGGCATCGCGCAGCAGGCGCTGTCCCTTCCCGTCATAGCCGAGGCGGCGGGTCTTGAGCACGCCGGAGCCGCCGAACGCGGCGCAGGCGGCGATCAGGTCGTCGTCGGAATCGACCGCGCGGAAGTTCGCCGTCGGGATGCCGGCCCCGTTGATGAAACTCTTCTCGGTGACGCGGTCCTGTGCGACCTCCAGCGCCAGCGGCGGCGGATAGACCGGCACGCGCCTGGCCAGCGTCTTCGCGGCCTCCACCGGCACGTTCTCGAATTCGTAGGTGACGACGTCGCAGCTCTCGGCCAGTTCCGCGAGCGCCGCTTCATCGTCATAGGCGGAGACGATCTGCCGGTTCGCAACCTGCGCCGCCGGGCAGTCGGCCTGTGGTTCGAGGATGATCGTGCGGTAGCCCAGCCGGGCGGCGACCATGGCCAGCATCCGGCCGAGCTGGCCGCCGCCGATGATGCCGATGGTCGAGCCGGGCGGCAGCGGCGCCGTCATTCGGCGCTGTCCGAGGGCACGAGCGCGACCTTGTCGCTCTGCGCCTTGCGGAAGGCGTCGAGGCGCGCCGCCAGGGCCTCGTCGTGCAACGCCAGCACGGCTGCCGCCAGCAGCGCGGCGTTCACCGCGCCGGCGCGGCCGATGGCGAGTGTGCCCACCGGGATGCCGGCGGGCATCTGGACGATCGACAGCAGCGAATCCTGGCCCGACAGCGCCTTGGATTCCACCGGCACGCCGAACACCGGCAGAGGAGTGAGCGAGGCGGTCATGCCCGGCAGGTGCGCCGCGCCGCCTGCGCCCGCGATCACCACCTTGTAGCCCTTGGCCTTGGCGCCGCGGGCGAATTCGTAAAGGCGTTCGGGCGTGCGGTGGGCGGAGACGATCAGGCTGTCGTGGGCGATGCCGAGGCTTTCCAGCGTCTCGGCGGCGTGGCGCATGGTCGCCCAGTCGGACTGGCTGCCCATGATGATCGCAACGTCGTTGCCGGCCATGTCGGTATCCCTCGTCAGGCGGCGGACCTAGCGGAATCGGCGGGACGGCGCAAGCAGCGGCCCGCCGCCGGTTCAGGCGATGATGTCGGGGATCACCTTGTCGGAAAGCTGGATCAGCTTGTCCTTCAGATGCAGCTTCTTCTTCTTCATGCGCTGGATCTGCAAAGGATCGCAGCCGGTGGCGATCATCGCGTTGATCGCAGCGTCGAAGTCGGCATGTTCCTGCTTGAGACGTGCATATTCAAGCTTGATTTCTGCCTGGTCCTGGTCGGACATCTAGGTTCCGTCTCGATGTATGTCGCGCGGTCGCGCCGGAATGTCGGGGAGCCCGGACACGGGCTGCGACCGGCGAGTCGCCATATCACATTTCGCCGCGAAACGAAATGCTACTCTGAGGTGTTCGACATTCGCGGGGAGGGGTGGCACAGTGTCATCCGTCCGTCATGAACGCCGTCCGGCGGGGCGGCCTCCCTGGCGGAAAACGAGGAAACCAGCGAAGGGAGAACGACAGATGTCATTAGCGTCCCATCTTGCGGAACTTCAGAAGCGCCACAGCGAGATCGAACAGCGAATCGTCGAGGCGCAAGCGAGCCCGTCGACAGACGACGTGGAGATCGTCGCGATGAAGCGCCGGAAGCTGGCTCTCAAGGACCAGATCCAGCGGCTCCGTACCGAGAAGGACGATACGCAGACCCGACACTGATCTCTTCCGCGCCCTCGCGGCGCGTACACAGCTTTTTTCAACGGCTCGCCGGTGCTCCCGGCGGGCCGTTTCAGTTCAGGAAAGCCTTATTCCGCCCAGAACTGGTCGAGCCACAGGTTGAGGCGCAGGAAACCGCCGTTCTCGACCGCGTAGATCCGCCGCGTCCCCTGGGCGCGCACCGAGACGAGGCCGGCGTCGAGCAGCACCTTGAGATGCTGCGACACGGCCGGGCGCGACACCGGCAGTCCGGCGGCGAGTTCATTCACGGTGCGGGGCTGCCGGCGGAGCTCCTCGAGGATCGTCCGCCGGTTCGGATCGGATATTGCAAGGAACGCATCTTCGATCGCCATACCCCAGCGTAAGAGAGCATGCGTCCCAATTCAACGGTTCAATGCGCGGTTGCGCTATGGCGATTCCCCGCTGCGCGGGTCGAGACGCAGGGATTCGGGCGTGACCGCGCGCTCGGACGGCAGCGTCTGGAAGGACTCGCGCTCGGCAATCGGCACGGGCGCACGGGCCCGGATGCGCACCAGCGTGTAGCCCGCGAGCCCCAGGTGGGCGAGCGCGGTCGCGAGGAAAATCGCGTCCGGCCGCAGCTGCTCCATCAAAACCGCCCCCAGTACCGGCCCGATCATCGTGCCGAAGCCGTAGAGCAGCAGCAGGCCGCCGGACACCTTGACGAAGTTCGCCGCATCCGCGTGGTCGTTCGCGTGCGCCACCGCAATAGAATAGAGCGTGTAGGCGAGCGCGCCGTAGGCCGCCGTCATGATCAGCACGAAGACGTCCGATCTCGGCTGGAGGAAATAGGTCGCGATGCCGATCACGGCCGTGATGAAGGCGGCCCCGGCCAGCACGTTACGGCGGTCCGTCATGTCGGAAATGCGCCCCACAGGCATCTGCATGGCAGCACCCGCCACCACGGTCAGGCTCATCATCAGCGCGATCGTCGCCGTCGAGATTCCGATCTGCGCGCCGTAGACCGCGCCCAGCGTGCCCCAGGCGCCGTTGGCGACGCCAACGAGCAGGCAACCGACCACCGATACGGGCGAGTTGGCGTAGAGGCTCCTGATGTCCAGCGAGACTTCCTGCAGCGGCTTGGGCGTCACGGCGGTGGAGACCGCGGTCGGGATGAGCGACAGGCAGAAGAAGATGCCGGCCACCATGAACAGCTTGTCGGTGGTCACGTCGCCGAATGCGACCAGCATCTGGCCGGCCATGATCGAGGCATAGGTGACCATCATGTAGAGGCCGAAGACCGTGCCGCGATTCTCGTTGGTCGCGCGCTCGTTGAGCCAGCTCTCGATGACCATGAAGGCACCGGCCATGACGAAGCCGGTGAAGGCGCGCAGCACGACCCAGATCATCGGATGGATCAGCAGGCCCGTCATCAGCGCGATGATGGCGCCGGACGCAGCGAATGCCCCGAAGGCGCGCACGTGGCCGACCCGGCGCACGAGGCGCGGCGCAAACAGGCAGCCGGCGACGAAACCGGCCGCCCACGCGGTGCCCAGCAGGCCGAGTGAGGAGGTCGAGAAGCCCTCGGCCTGGCCGCGCAGCGGCAGGAGCAGCCCGTGCAGGCCCGATGCGGCCAGCAGGAAGGCCGTGCCGCGCAATAGGGCTAGGATCGGACCGAAGGATGCGAACATGACAGGCTTCCGCTCTGGGATTCGGTTCGGCTGAGGATACCCGCTTTGTGTCCTTTCAAGGACGGGAAAACGCCTTCGTTCCGCCGGGGCGAATTTTTCCTAGCGCCTGAACAAGGCATCGGCGGCGTTGCGCGTCGCGCCCTTGGCCGCCTTTTCCGCCTCCAGGCGCAGGATCTCCTCACGCAGCAGGTCGATCCGCTCCTCAAGTTCGCCGACCGACAGCGCCGACAGGTCCTGACCGATCTCGTGGACCAGCTTCTTCTTCCTCGGCTCCTCTTCGAACAGGGCCATGTCGTCCTCCGGTTTGCCTCTTTGCGGACAGAGGATACATAGAGCCGGACGAACGGGGTGAACAACCCCGGACAAGCAGCGGAGAACCGAGATGAAGCAGCCGGCCAGATTGCCCGAGACGATGACGGCCATCGCGATCACCGAGCCGGGCGGTCCACGGGTGCTGAAGCCCGAGAAGCGGCCGCTGCCGCAGCCTGGCCCGGGCGAGATCCTGATCAGGGTCAAGGCCGCGGGCGTGAACCGACCTGACGTCGCGCAACGGCAAGGCGTTTATCCGCCGCCGCTGGGTGCGTCCGACCTGCCGGGCCTCGAGGTGGCCGGCGAGGTGGCCGCGACCGGCGAGGGCGTGAAACGGTGGAAGGTCGGCGACAGCGTGACGGCGCTGACGCCTGGCGGGGGATATGCCGAATTCTGCCTGGTGCATGAGACCAACGCGCTGCCGGTGCCGCACGGCTTCACCTTCACCGAAGCCGCCGCCATTCCCGAGACCTTCTTCACGGTGTGGCACAACGTCTTCCAGCGCGGCGGGCTGAAGGCGGGCGAGACCTTCCTAGTGCATGGCGGCACCTCGGGCATCGGCACCGCCGCGATCCAGCTCGCCAAGGCGTTCGGCGCCCGCGTCATTGCCACCGCCGGGTCGGCGGAGAAGTGCGAGGCCTGCACGAAGCTCGGCGCCGACCGCGCGGTGAATTACCGGAGCGAGGATTTTGTCGCGGTGGTGAAGGAGGTGACGGGCGGCAAGGGCGCCGACGTCATCCTCGACATGGTGGGCGGCGACTATGTCGGCCGGAACTACGACTGCGCGGCGATCGACGGACGGATCGTCCAGATCGCCTTCCTGCAGGGTCCCAAGGCGACGGCCGATTTTTCGAAGCTGATGGTCAAGCGCCTGACCCATACCGGCTCCACGCTGCGTCCGCGCTCGGTGGAGTTCAAGGGAGACATCGCGTCGGAGCTGGAACGGCAGGTCTGGCCGTTGTTGTCGGAACGCAGGATCGCGCCCGTGCTGGACATGATCTTCCCGCTGCGCGAGGCTTGGCGCGCGCACGAGCGCATGCAGGAGGGCGAGCACATCGGCAAGATCGTGCTGGATGTCGGGTGAACTGGACGGCTTCAGAACTCCAGAACACGAACAGGTTCACGACAAAAACGGCTTGGTTTCCGTTTTGTGCAGTGCAAAACTCTGAACGAGGTGCCAAAGAAGTTACTGTAGGTTATTTTCGTTCAGATGCGATTCGATGAACCGTTCGGCTGAGCCTTGCCCAGCTTTCCTTGCAACCCTAGCCGATGCGCTTTCGGTGTTATCGATGCGCAAGCCATCCGATGCAGCATGCCAACTGACATGTCCGGCACAATGCCTCGCGACAGCCACACAAGTGTAATGCGGTAACGCTATCGCGTTGCGTCATGCCGGATCAACATTGTGAAGTTTTGAAAGGCCTATGAAGGCAGAATATTTCTTTCTTGTCGGCGGCGAGAGCAGGATCCCATGCTGATCGCGACATCGAACTGCTTCGAGACGGGCGGTGACATGAGTCACCTGCTCGGGTGGGACGGGCCGTCGCTCCTGGTGTTTCTTCCGGGTCAGCATCCCAGCCGATCGCTGTTCAGGCAACTCGAGAAGGACTTCCTCGTTCTGGACTGCCTCGAGACACCGTCCAGCACGTGCGCCCTGCTGATGGATATACTTTCGTTCCTGAAGGTGCACTTCGAGAACGAAAGCTGGCCGCTGCTCTACATGGACCGCCCGTGCGAACCAGCCTTCGTCAAGGCCGAGGGCGAGTTGGGCCGTCGCCGTCCGGGCGACCTGGAGGCCGCCTTCTCAAGCCAGGGCGCGCTCGCCACGCTGCGGTTGGGCGAGATGATCGCGACGAGCCCGGTGCTGCGCGATGTCCTGTCGTTCATGTGCGATAACCGCATCGAAGATCGTCAGATGGTCGACCTGCTCAACCTGTCCTTCTCCGGTGCGCGCGCATGACCGACCTCTTGGCGATTTGGCGCAAGCATGCGTCGGCGGCGAATGTTCTCCAGCGTCGCCCCGACTTCAGGTTCGATCCCGATTTCTACGGCCGGCAATGGCCCGATCTTGGCCAGGATCCCGAAGCCCTCAGGGTACACTACGAGCGGCACGGCAAGGCGACGGGCGCGGCCCCGTCCCTTTACAGTCGGGCCATTGCCGAGCGATCTGATCTCACGGCAGTCGTCGACGAGCTGATCGTGGATCCGGAAATCCGCCAGGCGATCGCGAGCGGCGACCCCGAGGCGCTTCACCTGGCCTTCGAGCTGATGCATCTCGGCCCGCCTGTCGACGCGAATATTTCGGATTTCTCGGTCGAGGCCTATCTCGACACCTATCCGGATATCGGGAACGCCAAGATCGATCCGCTCCTGCACTATCTGGCAAATGGCTCGAAAGAGGGTCGCCAGACGCTGAAGCATCTGCGTGCCTCGCAGCATCACGGGCGCGGCGTCTACTCCGCGGACCGGCCGACCTGCCTGATCGCAACGCACGAACTCTCCCGCACCGGCGCACCGATCGTCAGTCTTGACCTCGCCCGCGAGGCCTCGCGCACCCACAACGTCATCGTCGCCTCGCTGAAGGACGGACCGCTCCTCGATTCGTTCCTCGAATATGCCTGCGAGGTGATAGTTACCCCTCGGCTGCTCAGCGACTTCCGCCACTACAGGGGCGAGATATTTTCGACGATCGACTTCGCGATCATGAATTCGGTCGAATCGTGGGCGTTCATCCCGTTCTTCGTCGCGCGGGAGATCCCTTTCGCTGCGTATGTGCATGAGTACGCACACTACATCGTCCCATCTTACAAATCGACGTTTACAGGGCTTTTCGCCGATCTCCTGATCTTCTCGTCGGAGCATGTGAGGGACAGTTGGGCGGGCCGGCTCAAGGACATCGAGTTCGACACTGAGCGCGACTCGATGATCCTGCGACAGCGCAATCTTTCGCCAGGCGGGGTGGATGCGGTGACCCGCGACAGCGCACGCGCGCGACTGTCCGACCTGATTGGTCGCGATCTCTCGAAGGTGAGGCTGATCCTCGGCGCGGGGCATATGCAATGGCGCAAAGGCACGGATATCTTCGCGATGACCGCGCAGATTTGCCGGTCTCGCGACCCGAACACCATCTTCGTGTGGATCGGCGATGGACTCAATTTTGAGGATATCAATTTCGGCGCGTGGATGACGTATCACATGCGCCAGATTGGAGTTGGTCGACCCGAGGGCAACCTTTTCTTCCTTCCTTCCGGTCCAGCTTATCTCGACCTGCTTGCGGCCGCGGACGCCATGCTGGTTTCCTCCCGACTCGACCCGCTACCGAATGTCGTTTTCGACGCCCTCGACGCCGGCTGTCATATCGTGCAGTTCGAGGGGGCTTCCGGCTTCGGCGACAGCCTCTATGCCGAAACGGAGCATTTCACGTCGGTCGAATACGGCAATCCCCTCGCCGCGGCCGAGGCGATCCTGTCGCTGCCGCGCAAGCCGCCGGCGGTGGGCATCGAGCCGCGGCTGCCGCCGCGCCTCTTCGGCAGCATCCGCAAGGCGCTGGACGCGCGGCTTGCCGCCCAGCGCTATTTCGTGCGCGGCGCGAGCCTGATCGACGTGCCGATGCTCTTCACCCCGGCCGAGAAGGACCGGGTCTACCGCACGCGCGAGCGCGAAAAGATGCTGCGCTATCGTCGCCGGCTCGTCTGGCGCGACCTGGACGAGGTTGAGGAAGAACTGGCGGGTTCGGACAACTGGGTTCATCGCCGATGCCGCCTCGCCCCCTACGAGCAGGCAGCGCCGGAGACGGCGCCGGAGTTCTGCATTCACATCCACGCTTACTATACCGATGATCTCGGCGACGATTTGAAGCGCTACCGCGCCTACCATCATGCCAAGCGCATCGTTCTCACGACCGATACCGAGAAAAAGGCCGACGAGATCCGCAAGATCATGGGGGCGGAAGGGCTGACGCCAGAAGTAGTGCTTGTGCCGAACCGCGGCCGCGATATTCTGCCTTTCATGGAGCTGTTCGGGGAGGACGGAGCGTCGGGAGAGGACGAGATCTGGTGCCACCTGCACCAGAAGAAGTCGTTTGAGACGACGTCCGCCGGCGATGCGTGGCGCACCTTTCTGATGCGCATCCTGCTCGGCGACGAAAACGAGATTTCGACCGCGATCCAGCTCGTCGGCCAGCCGGGCGTCGGCATGGTGGCGCCGTTCGATCCGTATTTCATCCCCTGGAACGCCTCACGCGACCTGCTGCCCAAGATCGCGCCGCGCCTGCCGGGGCCGATGCCGGACAATCCGCTGCTGTTCCCGGTCGGCAATATGTTCTGGGTACGCCGTCCGGTGGTTCTGGCCATGAACGATCTGTTCGGGCAGAACTATCCTTGGCCAAACGAGCCGCTGCCGACCGACGGGACGGAGTTTCATATGATCGAGCGACTTTGGCCTGCGATGACCACTCATGTCGGAATGGATTCAGTCTTCGTGCACAAGCTGGATCAGAAGAGAGTGTAAGTATGCGCGTAGTCATCCATGCAGGGATGCATAAAACAGGTTCGAGCTCTATACAGGAATACTTCCAGAATTCGAAATATGAGGATCTAGTATATACTCGGTGGACTGATAGCAATCACTGCGGCCTTTTTGTGCTCCTTTTTGAGGATCCAGATAAGCTGGCCGGCTATCATGGGTTCAAGGCTCGGGGGCCAGATTTCATATCCGCTCTCCCTCGTATGAAAGAGCGCTGGCTCGAGAGTTTGAAGGAGGACTTGGCGCAAAGCGAAGGCAAAACGCTGGTATTTTCTGCAGAAGACATATCAGCACCTCAGTTTCGCAACGCAGTGGTGCGTATGCATGAGTTCTTCAAAAGCCATGCTGCTCAGATCGAGGTTGTCGGCTACGTAAGGAGTCCGCTCTCCTTCGCCGTCAGTGCCTTTCAACAGATGCTCAAGGATGGCGGGCTCAATAAACTTCATGTGGAGGCACTTTGGCCGCATTATCGGTCCCGCTTCGGGATGCTGGAGGAGGTTTTTGGAATCAATAACATGATGCTCCGCGTTTATGATCCTGCTGATTTGGAACGTGGAGATGTTGTGAGCGACTTCGCCTCAATTCTAGGGGTCAGTATGCGCGGGCCACCGCCTACGCAAATAAATACATCTCTCAGCGCGGAAGCGACGGCGCTTCTATTCGTACAACGGCGACTTGGTGACGGATACCTATCGGGCTTCATGGGTGCGCAGGCCGGCAACAATTCGTTCGTGGACAAATTGCAAACGATCGGCGAAAGGAAAATGACCTTTTCCGAAGAAATTTGGAATCCCGTACTTGAGCGTCATGTTGACGACCTGAAGTGGATCGAAAAGCGTTTGGGTAGGAATTTAGATCATGTCTATCCCGCCGGAGCCTTCAGGATTGGCAGCGAGAGCGATTTGATACAACTCGCGCTGCAGTCTTATGATGCTGTTGAGACCCTCCTTTTTGACAGCGTAAGGACAAGCTCTCGCCCGCCCGTCCAGCGCTTGGCGAGGACGCTCGATTTGCTCCGAAAGTTCAGTTACTGACACGGCTCGAAGAAAATCACGAATTAATGTCCGCATCCGTATCCCTTACCACTCGTACTGCGCTCGTCGTTCTCGGCATGCATCGCTCCGGGACCTCTGCGATAGCTGGTGTGCTGGCGCATATGGGATCCGATCTGCCCAAGGAGTTGATGCCGCCGGGGGATGCGAATCCGAAGGGGTATTTCGAATCGATGAAGGCATATCGTCTGAACGACGATCTGCTCATGTCGGCAGGGTCCTCCTGGGACGATTCCGCAGCCTTCAATACCGAATGGTACGAGTCGCCGCGGTTTCCCGAATATCGCGCGCGGGCGGCAAAGGTCATCGAAGAGGAGTTTGGCGGTTCCGGTTTCTTCGTCATGAAGGATCCACGGATATGCCGCCTTCTGCCGTTCTGGCAACGGGTTCTGGCCGATCTGGATGTTGGGCCGCGCTATGTTTGCATTCATCGTCATCCCAAGGAAGTGGCCGCTTCGCTGACCCGCCGGGAAGGCTGGCCGGAGACCGTGGGTCTGCTGCTTTGGTTGCGTCATGCGCTCGAGGCGGAGGCCGGCAGCCGCGGGCAGTCGCGCGTGTTCGTCTCCTATGATGGTCTATTGTCGGATTGGCGCGCGACGGTGGCGCGTATCGGCGAGGGGCTGGGGTTGAGCTGGCCGCGCCATCCGGACAACGCGGCAGGCGATATCGAGGCGTTCCTCTCGAGCGAGCTGCGGCACTTCGGGGCTGGGGGCGAAACCATGCCGCGTCATTCCCTGGCCTTCGCATGGGTAGCGCGTGTCTATGAGGTGTTCGAGCGGTGGGCAGCGGACGGCGAGCAGGCGGCTGACTATGCCGAACTCGACGCCGTGAGAGCCGCATTCGACGAGGCCTCGCCGCTGCTCGGAGTGATCGCACAAGAAACGCGAGGCCTACAGGCAAAGCTGGCGAAGGCCGAGACGGCTCTGGCCACTGTGCGCGCCGAATCCATCGGGCACGCAGCCAATCACGCGACCGAACAGAGGAAACGCGGCGCTGCGGAGGCCCGGATCGCCGAGCTGGAAGGGCAATTCGGGGATAATGCGCTTGCCCGCAGCCAAGCCGAGCAAGCGCTCGTCGCACTGCAAGAGTCATTCGGGCACCAACAACGGGAACTGGATAGACTTCGCGGCCGCGCTAATGAGGATCAGACTAGCATTGCGAATCTGTCGTCCAGTCTTGACGAGGTTGCTAGGGCGAAACAGCAGCTGGAAAGCGATCTCGCCCAGATGCGTAGCGCTTTCCTCCAGCGTGGTCACGAACTCGACGAGCTTCGTGATCAGACAGAACAGGACAAGGGAAAGATTGCGCGGCTGTCCGGCGAACTGGAAGCCGCGCGCGACGAGCTCGAACGCTTGGAGCAACGCCACGAACGCGATGCGAGGCATCTCGCTCAGATGGCGCGTCAGCTTGCTCCGCTGATCCGCCAGGAACTCGGTGCTGTGCTCGACAGCAAGCGCGCGGAAGAGGTCGTGGCTCGTCTCGAGCGCGAGAAAGCCGAATTGGCGGTGTCGAAGACGTCGCTTGAAACGAGACTTTCAGTCCTGAGCGAGGAAATGGCGCGCGAGCGCATGGCTGCCGCGTCGCACGTTTCCGGCCTGACAGCGGAATTGGACAGCCTCAAGCCGCTTGAGAAGAAGGTCGAAGAGATAAGCCTGGAACTCGACCGGAAAGCTGCAGCCTTGGAGACCATCGCGTCTGAAGTTAGCCGCTTGGCAGCGGAACGGGACAGCCTCAAGCCGCTGGAGAAGAAGGTCGAAGAGGTAAGCTCTGAACTCGACCGAAAGTCCGCGGCGCTCGAGGCTGTGACGACGGAAATCTCGGTGATCAGGACCGAACGGGACAGTCTCAAGCCGCTGGAGAAGAAGGCCGAAGAGGCAGGCAAGGCACTTGAACATAAGGCGGCCGAGCTGGAGGCCTTCAAGCAGGCCGTTGCCAGCAGCACGTCCTGGCGGCTGACGGCGCCACTGCGCGGTATTTCGCGATTGCTGAAAGGGCGATAAACATCGCCATTTCCGAGTCTTCAGCCTCTATTTGATCTGGTCGTCTAGCTCACGCGCTGGACGACCCATTCATCCTGATGACCAAACCATGCTGCCGACGTGAATGAGCGGAGAGAAAGCGACCGGCAGTCCGCGATGGCATCGGCAACATAGTGCGGAGCCACCAGCATCGTGCCGTAGTCGTCAAAATCGATGTCGGGTTGATCGGAACGGCGGATGTAGGCCCATCCATGCCCGCCTTCGTGCTGGGTAAAATCGACACCCTTTTGCAACGCCTTTGAACGATCTCCATGAGTCGTGAAAAGCAGGATACCGTTCGGAGAGAGCATGTCCGCCAGAACGTGTATCCAGCGCTTGAAGGACCAATCTGGAAGATGTGAAAATAGAGAAATAACAAAAATGAAATCGAACTCTTTGCCGAGTTTTACAGCCTCTGGCCGCGCACTCGATACGAAGGTTTCAACGCCTATCTGTTCTGAAAGAAATTCACATGCCTCAGCATGTATGTCGCAGGCATGCAGCGCTGCTTCAGGTATAAGGCTCCTGAGATGGCGTGTTATTCTACCGTATCCGGAAGCAAACTCTAGTACGTTGATATTGTTCTCCTTTTTAAATTGTTTTATCGATTTGCTTACCTGAGTAGCATCTGACTTTCCGCCATCGAAATACATTTTTCGAGCGGCCTCATTCCCAAAGCGTTTCGAAAGATAGCCATATAAATGATCCTCCGGGTGTATCTCTGTCGTGAAAGGCGGCGCTGAAACCTGATCCATCTTGTTGTCCCGTCTGGATATTTTGGAGAACGCAATCGCTCTGGGTAGATTGCATACCACTCACCAATTCGGAATGCCATGTCATGTATGATTGGCGGCCGAAGAATTCATGAGGGGTTTTGCTCTGCGGTGCGTCGACTAACGTATTCTTTTCTTTCTGGTATCTCCGGGGACGGTGGCCCATGCCGGCGTGACGGAAAACGCGTAAGGGGAGTGCCCCGGTCCAGCGCTGGTTCACGTCCCTTTCTCTGTCGGTAGCTTTTGAAGTTGTCCGGTTTTTGTAGCACATCAAATGTCCGCTTCTGTTGCTGTTGGCCGATGGGGCCCTGTGGTCAGGCGCGTCGGCGGCTGTCCACGGAGTCGATCGGCTG